>Ga0247821_10000058_pt1 | contig 54987 bp, 51 predicted proteins | sample 13C_Glycerol_Day_FD_192481 | JGI IMG/M metagenome (GOLD analysis project Ga0247821, IMG submission 192481) | Soil microbial communities from agricultural site in Penn Yan, New York, United States - 13C_Glycerol_Day14 | ecosystem: Environmental > Terrestrial > Soil > Agricultural land | place... | reverse complement strand
CCCGCACCCTGCGCCCGGGCGTGGAGCCGAAGATGGTGGTGTGCTGGGGTGGCCATTCGATCAGCAGCGAGGAATACCAGTACACCAAGAAGGTCGGCCACGAGCTGGGCCTGCGCAAGCTGGACGTGTGCACCGGCTGCGGCCCGGGCGTGATGAAGGGCCCGATGAAGGGCGCCACCATTGCCCATGCCAAGCAGCGCATGCACGGCAGCCGCTACCTGGGCCTGACCGAGCCGGGCATCATCGCCGCCGAAGCGCCCAACCCGATCGTCAACGAACTGGTGATCCTGCCGGACATCGAGAAGCGCCTGGAGGCCTTCGTCCGTGTCGGCCACGGCATCATCATCTTCCCGGGGGGGGCCGGCACGGCCGAGGAGTTCCTCTACCTGCTGGGTATCCTCATGCACCCGGACAACCAGAACCTGCCGTTCCCGGTGATACTCACCGGCCCGCGCAGCGCCGAGCCGTACCTGCAACAGTTGCACGCCTTCGTGGGCGCCACCCTGGGTGAAGCGGCGCACCGCCTGTACGAGATCATTATCGACGACCCGGCGGAAGTCGCCCGGCACATGGTCGAAGGGCTCAAGGCGGTGAAGCAGTTCCGCCGCGAGCGCAACGATGCCTTCCACTTCAACTGGCTACTGAAGATCGAGGAGAGCTTCCAGCGCCCGTTCGACCCGACCCACCAGGCCATGGCCGACCTGGACCTGCGCCGCGAATTGCCGGCCCACGAACTGGCCGCCAACCTGCGCCGGGCGTTTTCCGGCATCGTCGCCGGCAACGTGAAGGACAAGGGCATCCGCCTGATCGAGGAACACGGGCCGTATCAGATCCGCGGCGACAGCGCCGTGCTGGACCCACTGGGTCGGCTGTTGCAGGCGTTCGTTGACCAGCATCGGATGAAGTTGCCTGGTGGCGCGGCGTATGTACCGTGCTACCAGGTGGTGACCTGATTCGCCATTGTTGCTGTTGCTTCGGCTTTTGCTTCTAAGCGCGCGACAGTTCAAGCGCTCGGAAGCAAAGGCAAAGGCAAAACTGCTACTAGCTCAGGTCGGCCATCGGCCGTTCGACGAAGCGGATACTGTCGCGCCCTCCGCGCTTGGACTGGTACAACGCCACATCCCCCTGCTCGATCAACGCCGCCAGGCTCGCCGGCGGCTGGTCGAACAGGTTGGCGCCGATACTCAAGGTGACCGGCTGCGGCGTAGGCACCGTCTTGCTGGCAAACTGCTGGAACTGTTCGCGCAACAACCCACCCAGCTCCATGATCCGCTCGCTGCTCGCACCACACAGCAGAATGACGAACTCATCACCGCCCAGCCGCGCCGCCAGCGAGCGCTCGGGCAGCACCGTGCGTATCATCTCGCTCAAGGCAATCAGCAAGCGGTCCCCTGCAACATGCCCGTGCAGGTCGTTGACCAGCTTGAAATTGTCGATGTCGATCAGCAGCAAGGCCCCGGGCTGAGCCGGGCTCACTTCCTTGAAGAAAGGCCCCGCCCGCACCTCCAGCGCGCGCCGGTTGTACAGCGCAGTCAACGGATCACGGGCTGCCAGCCGGGCAATACGCACCTCGCGCCGGTAGCGCACAGTGCCGGTCATCGACAAGGCAATCAGCATGATCGCCATCGCGCCTTCGACCAAGGACACCTGAATGATCAGCCCGCCGAAGGTGGCCAGGTCAATCAGCGTACCTGGTGTGATCGCAATGATCGCCTTGGCCACATAGAACAAGCCGTGAACCAGCAATACATAGCGCAACTGCACAGCGCCAACACTCAGCGACTTGCCATGCGGCCGCAACAGCCAACTGGCCTTGAGCGTCAACAGCGCCACCAGCAACGAGTTGACCATCAGCATCACCTTCGACCACTGCGGCCCCACAGGCAACAGCAGCAAGGCGAACCACACCAGCACGACCGACAACCAGATACGCGACAGCCGCATTTGGGTAAAGCGCAACACCCCTGCCAGGAAGAACCAGTGCGCCACCACCAGCAAGCCGTTGGCGAACCAGATACCAATCAGCAACAAGCCGATGCCGCGCAGCAAGGCCAGGGTGGAACCCATCGTGATGGTGGCAAAGCCTGCGCTCCAGAACAGCAGCGATGGCTCGCGAACGCTGCGCCACTCGATCGCCAGATACAATGCAGCTGCGGCAGCCAGGGCGATCGAGATAGTCAGCATCGTGGGTGGGTCAAGCGCCATATATGGATTGGCCTATCTGGTTAACGAGGAAACGGCCCGATTGTATGTGCTTGTGATGACTTTTCAGAGGGACGATGCACGTTTGTCCGAAAATCCCCCGCTTTACCGGGACATACCCCGATCTTCGGCCTCAACCGTGGTCATCAGACGCATCAATACCTGGTTTTCCACTGGCCTGCTCAGCAGGTAGCCCTGCACCTCATGGCACTGGTCGTCGCTGAGCAAGGCCAGCTGCTCCGAGGTCTCTACCCCTTCAGCAGTGACCGTCATGCCCATCGCATTGCCCAGGTTGATGATAGCCTGCACCACGCTGCGATCACTGCTGCTCATGCCCAGCGACTGGACGAAACGCTTGTCGATCTTGATGCTGTCGAACGGGTATGTGCGCAGGTAGCCCAGCGAAGAATAGCCGGTACCGAAGTCATCCATGTTAAGCCGCACCCCCAGTTCCTTCAGCGCATTCATGGTCTGCAGGGCGCCTTCGACGTCGTTGAGCATGACGTTCTCGGTAATTTCCAGCTCCAGGCGATGGGCAGGCAGACCGGTTTGTCGAAGTGCGTCGGCCACATCACAGACCACATCGCTGCGGCTGAACTGCGCCGGGGACATGTTGACCGAGACCATGATCTCGAGCGGCCAGCCACGGGCCAGTTGGCAGGCCTCCTGAAGCACCCAGTTGCCCAGCAGCACTATCAGGTCGGACTCCTCGGCCAGAGCGATGAAGCGGTCTGGCCGTAGCAGGCCGAGCCGTGGATGTTGCCAGCGCACCAGCGCCTCGGCGGAGGCCACCGTCACGCCATCGACCTTGTAGCGCGGCTGGAAGTGCAGGCGCAATTCGCCGCGCGCGATGCCTTCGCGCAGCTCACGCTCCAGTTCGCGCTTTTCCAGCAATGCCGAGTTCAGCTGTGCCGAGAAGTACCGCCAGGTATGCTTGCCGGCCTGTTTCGCACTGTACAAGGCGACATCGGCATAACGGATCAGGTCACCGGGTAGCCCGGAATACTCGGCGGACAACACCACCCCGAGACTGGCCCCGACCTGCACCTTGTGTTGCTCGAAGGTGATCGGGCGCTTCAGGGTTTCGATGACCCGCGCGCAAAAGCGGTCCACCTCGTCATGCTTGCCTGGCCGCGTCAGCACGATGACGAACTCGTCTCCGCCCAACCTCGCCACCAGGTCGGTGTCCCGGGTCACTTGCCCAAGCCGATGGGCGACTTCGATCAGCACGGCGTCCCCGGCCGGGTGGCCGAGGCTGTCATTGATAGGCTTGAAATTGTCCAGGTCGAGCATCAGCAAAGCCAGTTCCGCTTGCCTGGCGTCTTCAAGGAAGCGGAACAGCTTGTTGCGGTTGGGCAGGCCGGTGAGCGCATCATGCAGCGACAGGTGCTGGATCTGCGCGTGGGCGGCCACTTCGTCGGTGATATCGGTACAGGTACCCCGGAACCCCTGGCAGGTCTTGTGTTCGATGATGGCCTTGGCGGCGACCCGGCACTCTCGCCGTTGTTCATGTCGATCATGGTATTGGCAGCGCAAGGTACCGGTCGCCTCGCTGCTGGCAAGGCCATGCAACCAGGTATCGACCTGACTGGTATCACAGGCGAACAGTTCGCTGACAGGGCGTTGCAACCAGCGCTCCGGTGCATGCCCGGTAAGCTCGGCAAAACGCGGTGACAGGTAGGTCAGGTGCTGCTGCGCGTCAGTTTCCCAGATCCAGTCCGACGCTGCCTCGGCGACAGCCTTGAAGCGTGCTTCACTGGCCTCCAGCGCCACCTTGGAAACGGCCAGCTCGCGGTGACTGCGGTCGATACCGGCACTGGCACGCATGGCATAGCGGGCAAACAAGGCCATCACCAGGGCGATGATCAGCAACGCCAGGGCCAGGGGAAACAAGACCGTGTGAAGCAGCTCGGTTCCTGGCTGCTCGATATGCCAGGTCAGCGCGTAGCCACTCTCCTCCAGAGGCAGACGCCCCTGGTCTGCATGCACTTGGGAAGCCGCCGCGACAGTAAAGCCCGACAGCCCGGCAGTGCGCTGCAACTGCCCGAGCACCGCCGGGCTGAGCACCCGCACGAACACAAGTACCGCACCGGATGTCGGCGGCGGTTGCCCGGTTGAAGGCGGGCGGATGATGGCCGAGGTGTAAAGCGCCGGCTGGCCGTCGAACAGCAGGTAACCGGACGCAGCCTGTTCCTGCTGCACCGCCCGCCGCGCCCGCTGCAGTACCTGGGCGCTGCTGGTGCTGTGACGGTCAAAGCCTTGTTCGCTGAGGCGACCTTGCAGCATGGCGTAGTGGGTGCCGTCGTCATCGAGCACGAAGACCCCTTCATAGCCATCGGCGCTATACAGCGTAGCGCCGAGGTTATCCTCGTCATAGGCCCAATGTCGGTCCACCAGCCCTGCCAGGTGGTCATAAGCGGCTTGCCAGACGGCATAGGCCACCAGATAGTTGCGGTCGGTCTTCTGCAGCTGGGTCAGCGCCGACTCGGCGTGAAAGCGACTCTGAGACCGCTCGCGCTCGTCCAGCGCCCCGGCGATGCGGTACAAGGAAACAAGGCCCAGAAGTAATATCACCAACAGCAGGCTGGAAAAGACCAGCGTCAACTGCCGAACCACCTGACTGCGCGACGAATTACTATCGAAGCTTGCATCCATTCAATGGGCGCCTTTTGCCATGTCTACAGGATTGACTGGTGGTGATTGGGGGTGATCGGTCCAACCGACGACTGGCCGTGGTGAGCCTGGTGGCCAAAGGCGGGCCGTCGGTTTCCGCATCACGAACAACCAGCCTTCATCAAGGTTGTGCTTGCGCAGTACTCCTCAGAGTACCCGCTTGATCAGCGGCTCCAGTCGGCTATAGCGCAGCCGCCGCAGGAACTTGCGCACCTCCTTGGGGTGCTCGGTCCTGACCCCCAGCGCCTCTGCCGAACCAATCTTCGGCGCATGCCGGCGCAGTTCGGCCAACTCTGCTTCCCGTGGCGCCAGCCATTGCCCCTGTGGGTCATCGATCAGCAAGCCGTTCTCCAGGTCCAGGTTGAAGCCGCGCGGGTTCAGGTTGTTACCGGTCAGCAGCGAATAACGCTGGTCGATCCACACGCCCTTGGCATGGAAGGTATGCCCGGGATCGTTCCAGATCCGCACCTGCAGCTGGCCACTGGCAATCGCGGCGTGGCGACGTCGGGTGAAGGCACGCAGATTGTCTTCGTACAGGTAGGGTAGCGCACCGCTGGCACTGAACGGCTCGCCGGGGGCGATATAGAAGTCGTTGGCCGTCCGGTCACCAACGATCAGCTCCACCCGCACGCCACGCGCCAGCGCATGGTCGAGCTCGCGCATCAGCACCCGGGGCGGGTTGAAATACGGCGTGCTGATGATGACCTGCGTACGCGCCGCCGCCAGCAGGGTGCACAACGCGCGGTTCAGCGGGTTGCCACGGCCCACACCCAACAGCGGGATCACCCGCAGGCCCTGCCCCGCCACGCTGGCGGGTGCCTCATAGGCCATGCGCCGCAGCCGCGCGCGCAAGCGCCGGATGTCGCCGCGCAGGCTGCGGGTAGAGGGTGGCGCCGGCAGGTCGAGGCGCGGTGTGGCGGTGTGGTGCAGCAGGCGTCGCACCAGGTCGACCATGGCGTCGGCCAGCGCCGGCGACTGGAACAGGTGGTAACGGTCCAGGCGGTAGCGGTCGAAACGGTGCAGGTACACGTTGTTCAGGCTGGCACCGGTGTAGATCACGCAGTCGTCGATGATACTGCCCTTAAGGTGCAACACGCCGAACAGCTCGCGGGTCTGCACCGGTACGCCGTGGATGACGATGTCCAGCCCATGGTGCTGGCGCTGGGCCTGGTACCAGGCGGCATTACCCGGCTGGCGCCCGGCGCCCAGCAGGCCGCGCCGGGCACGGAACCAGTCGACCACGATGGTGATTTCCAGCTCCGGCCGCGCGGCCTTGGCCTGGTACAGGGCATCCAGCACTTCCTGGCCGGCCTCGTCTTCCTGCAGGTACAGCGCGACGATGACGATGCGCCGGGTTGCGGCGCGGATGCGCTCGAGCAGGCAGACGCGGTAGGCCTTGGCATCGGGCAGCACCTGGATGGACTCGGCCGCCATGGCGAAGCCTGGCAATGCCGCCAGCATGGATTCGGGGTTCACAAACGATCACCTTCTGTGTGCAATCACTGTTGTGCATCAGCTTGCACAGGAAGATCGAAATGGTCCAGCCCCCGGAGAGCATGGGGCTGGTCTACCTCCCCAAATGCACGGTAAAGACTCAACGTGCGGTTTTCACCGCCTCATTTTTTGCATACAACCCGACCGCCGCATGCAGTGTCTCGCGAATGTGGTCTCGTAGCACCGACGGCTCAAGCACCTCGATATCCGCCGCATTGGCCATCAGAAACAGCCGAAGCCCTTGCGTATCATGGAGCCTGCAGGTCAACAGCCAACCCTCACCGTCAGCGACCATCTGCTGATCATGCGCGAGCGGGTTTTCACTGAGCCTGTTGTGGAGGTTAGGGCTCAGGCGCAGTTTGATGGTCTCTGGCTGCGCGGTATGAATGGTCATCAGGTCCTTTTGCGCCGCATACGAGTGGACATCGTAATCGTCCGGCCCGTCGATGACCCGCTTGCCGGGCTCGACGCGGGTCACCCGATGCAGCATGAGCGCGCACATCGTGCCGGGGCCGTTGCTGCTGTACTTCCCACGCTTGCTGCCTGGTGTGGGCTCAGCGCCCAGTGGCCACGCTTCCTCGAGGACATAGGCCGAGAGATAGATGTTCGAGTCCTGATGCGAAAGGGCCAAGGGTTTGAGCTGGTAGGTACACTCGACCCCTCCAGCATCACGCGGCAGGTAACCGACCTCCATGGGTGCATTATCAAGGATTGCGAGCTGAAGCTTTTGCAGATGATCCTCGTCGACCTTGCCCGGCAACAATACGGTAAACCGCGTGCCCGTGGTAATTCGCTTGGCGAAATCGATGTTGCATCGGGCACGGTCCTGCATCACCTGCTCAGCATAATTGCGCAGGTTCACGAGCGCTTCGGTGCCCGACTGCAGGCCGAATCGCTCGGCGTGCTGAAAAATGGCAGTCAGGGTCATCGCATCCGCTGGTGGCAGCGTCATTGCATGGCTGCGTCCTACCGCACGCCAAATCAGGCCCCGTTTGTCGTCCGGGTCCTCTTCGCAGGCCACGTATCCTGCCTGTTCAAGTGCCTGCAGATCCCGTCGCGTAACTTTCAGGTCATGTCGGGTATCATCACTGTTCTTCTCAAGCCATGACCGAAGTGCCTTGTGCAGTTTTGCCGTCGACAGGGCGGTGTTCGCCTGCTTGAGAATCTGCCGCAGATAATCACGGCGATAAAAAAAATTGGTCATGGATGAGATGAGGACAAGAAATGGGTCTATCGGCTGGGATGATCTCCTGGTTGGCAGGGCAAACATGCAAAAAAGGCCAACCCACAGGAGTATTACATGAAGCGCCAAGACTACCTCAATCGTCCCCACGTTGCTGCCTTCATCAACTGGCTGGCCAGCGAACTCGACTCGCAAGTGCTGTTCCGCCACCAGTATGTCGAGCGTCGCTCGGGTATGAAATGGCAGTGCCAGTCGCTGTACAACGCCTTTCAAGCCTACAAGTGGAATCATCCTGGCAATGACCGCCTGGGCTTTGTCGCGGGTGATTGCCCGAACAGCAACGGCCTTGCACTTTCGGCGCTGCGCAAAGACCTGATCGCTGCAGTCGGCAACGATGTGTTGATGCTGCAGGCTACCCGCGATGTGATGGCATGGGGCGGCGTCACTGCAGGCAACGGTAAATGGCTCGACACCAATCGTACTGGCTTGAGCAACCTGATTCAGGCCGTACGGCTGGCGATCGATACCGGTGACCTGGGGCATCCCGTGTTGCGCTCGAAACACCTGCGGTTCAATGCCGGCATGACCAAAGTATACGCGCTGATCTGTGAGGACTTCCTGATCTACGACTCGCGCGTCGCTGCCGCGCTCGGCTGGCTGGTGGTCAAGTATTGCGAGGTTCATGGCATTGCCAGGGTGCCTGACGCCCTGTGCTTCCCGTGGGCTGCTGCAAAGGAGGGTGAGAATGCCAACGCCCCGAAGCGCCGCGATCCTGGCGTCGCTGCGTTCAAGTTCAAACGACTGCGCCCGGGTAGCCACCATTTGAAGTGGAACCTCCAGGCCAGCTGGCTGCTGAGCGCAGTACTGACCCACCCACAGGCCGCTGCCAGCCCTTTCAATCATCGAACCGGCGAGCACACACCTCTGCGTGCACTGGAAGCCAGCCTGTTCATGATCGGCTATGACCTTGGGGCGTGACATGGACGAACAGGAACAAGCAGGCGACGACAAGCCGATAGCCCCGCCAGCGGATCAGGAGGAAGCGCTCGAATACAGCCCCGCCTTCGCCCGGATGATCATTGAAACCTCCAATGAAACCTTTACCGAGATGGACCCGGACGCGCTGATTGCCTTGCTTGAGGACATGCTGCAGAAAGCGCGCGCCAAGTGAGCGGCCCCTTGGCAAGGGGCGGGGGCCGAGGTGCAAAAGTTGTACAACTTGTTGCCGCTGCGAACTTTTTCCCGTTTTCCGGTCTATGTGGGAGGCACAGAAAGGTAGCGGGACGCGAGACAAGGTTCGCCGACCACCTGCTGGCCAGATGGCTCAATTGTTATCAGAGGTTGGCTTCGCTCATGAAAATACATGTCGCAAGGTTGATGCTGCTCGGCCTGTTCTCGTTCGCGGCGATGGGCACGGCGTCGGCAACACAAATGAAGGCGCCCGTAGCGGCGGCCCCGGCAGTTCAATCACCGTTGCAGCCTGCCGGCAACCCTTGGTCCAGGGTGGCCAGTGTGGCCGATGAACAGCCGGCCACGCTGCTGGCCCACGATGACGACCGCTGGCATGACCACCGCAGCGACTGGCGCCGCGAACAGTGGCGCCGCGAGCAAGCCCGCCGTGATTGGGAACGCCGGCGAGACTGGGAACGCCGCCGCGACTGGGAGCGCCGCCATGATCGGGCCATGCACCACCGCTACCATGACGATTATCGTTACTATCGCCGCTGATCGTTGATCCGCAATTGGCGCGCTCGATGTGGGAGCGGCCTTGTGTAAGGCCGCTCCCACAGAGGCACGTGACAGGCATCAGCTCCCCGTAACGCCTGGGGTATCCGCTGCCGCTTCGGCCTCCATCTTCAACCGGTCGGCCTTGCAAATGTACTTGGGCTTGCGCGGCGCCAGTTTGGCGCTGGCCTTCTTGGCATGCGCCTGCAATAGCTGCTTGATCTTCTTGCGACGGTTCATTCTCACTCGACCTGTCAGTCTGGTTTGGCTGAACACATCATACCTCGCCTGGGCCAGCGTCTCGTTGACGTTATTTTCACACCCGGCAGATTAGCGTCACGCCCTTTCCGGTCACGGGCACATCCGCTGGCCGCCAAGCTACGACGAGGCATACGTGTCACACACTCCATCCCCCTCCTCGCCCAAGCGCGTGGACTGGGCCGGCCTGGGCTGGCTTTTGCTGTTCTTCTGGTACTTCTCGGGCGTGACCCAGGCGTTGCTGCTGTTCAGTGGTACCACCGGGTTCGCCGGCTTTCGCGATGCATTTTTCCTCAGCAGCCTGTGGCTGGCCCCGGTGCTGCTGCTGCCACGCTTCACCCGTACCACTGCCGCGGTCATCGGCCTGGTGCTGTGGGCCGCTTCGCTGGTGGGCCTGAGCTACTTCGGCATCTATCGCCAGGAGTTCTCGCAAAGCGTCATCTTCGTGATGTTCGAGTCCAACACCGCCGAGGCCGGCGAGTACTTCAGCCAGTACTTCAGCGTCTGGCTGGGTCTGGCATTGCTGCTGTACACCCTGGTGGCGGTGTTGCTGTGGAAGCGCGTACGCCCGGTCAGCCTGCCACTGCGCAGCCGCCTGCCGGTGGTCGCCCTGTTGCTGCTGGCCAACCTGGTGTACCCGTTCTACAAACAGATGGTGACCCAGCAGCGCAGCTTCGCCGATGCGGCCGAAAAGGTGCAGCAGCGCATGGAACCCGCCGTGCCTTGGCAACTGCTGGTCGGCTACCGCCAGTACCGCCAGCAACTGGACAACATGCAGGAGCTGCTGGCCCAGAACGCCGCGCTGCCCCCACTGCAAAACCTGCATGACAGTAGCGGTGCAGCGCCACGCACGCTGGTGCTGGTGCTGGGCGAATCCACCACCCGCGAGCACATGCACCTGTACGGCTACAACCGCGACACCACGCCCAACCTCGACGCACTGGCCGCCAGCGACAAGAGCCTGACGGTATTCCGCAACGTGGTATCGCCACGCCCGTACACCATCGAAGTGATGCAGCAGATCCTCACCTTTGGCGACGAGCAGAACCCGGACCGCTTCCTCACCGACCCGTCGCTGATCAACCTGATGAAACAGGCCGGCTACAAGACCTTCTGGATCACCAACCAGCAGACCATGACCAAGCGCAACACCATGCTGACCACCTTCTCGCAGCAGACGGACGCGCCGGTGTACCTCAACAACCAGCGCAACCAGAATGCCAGTCAGTACGACGACGTGGTACTGGCACCGTTCGAGAAGGCCCTGCAGGACCCGGCGCCGAACAAGTTCATCATCGTGCACCTGCTGGGTACGCACATGGACTATCGCTATCGCTACCCGAACGACTACGCGCACTTCAACGACCGCCAGGGGGCGCCTGGCAAGCTGACGGCCGACCAGGTGGAAACCTACAACTTCTACGACAACGCGGTGCGCTACAACGACTACGTGGTATCGAGCCTGATCAAGCGTTACTCGGCCAGTACCCCCAATGGTTTCCTGCTGTACCTGTCAGACCATGGCGAAGATGTGTACAGCTCTGGCAACCACGACCGCCTGGGGCGCAACGAAGGCGCGCCAACCCGGCCGATGTACACCATCCCGTTCCTGCTGTGGACTTCGCCCAGCTGGCAGGCCGAGCACCCGCGCGACTTGCAGGCGATGGCCGACCGCCCCTACAGCAGCTCGCACCTGATCCATACCCTGTCCGACCTGGCCGGGCTGAGCTATGACCGTTACGAACCGGCCAAGAGCCTGGTAAACCCGCAGTTCGTGGTGGCACCGCGCTGGATTGGCGACCCGTACCGCAAGGACGGCTTGCGCGAATTCGACCAGTTGCCGCTGGACAAGGCCGAGCGGGTGCGGGAGACGGTCAGTAGCGGGAAGAACCTGAACTGAGTGTTGTGCGGTCGGGATTGCCGGGGGCGCTTTGCGCCCCTTTCGCGACACAAGGCCGCTCCCACAAGTACCGTGTAGCGGTCAGCCATCAGGCAGGCTGGGCACAGCTGCCCTGCCGGGCACTGCCCCGCACCGCCTCGGCCAGTTTGCGCAGGTTGGCCTGGTGGGCATTGACCAGGCTGGCGATGCTGTTGTCCGCCGCCGTCTGCAACGAGGTTCGGCAGGTCAGCCCGGCCTCACCCGGGCGCGTCAGACGCCAGACCGCTTCCAGCGAGGCATAGCGCCCCGGCACGCTATCGAAACGCTGCACATCCACCCGCAGCAACGCATTGCCGCCCCCCACAGCCCCGCCCAGCTGGTCCTGCAAGGCGCTGCGGAATTCATCCACCAGGTTGGCCCCCCACCACTCCGTTTCGAGGATGGCCAGGCCGCTCTGCCCTTGCCGCACCACCAACTGCGGGCGGTCCACCTGCGGTGGCACGGCCACCCTCGCCACCTGGATGCGCTGGCCGCTGTCGCGCACCGGCTCGCTCGGTACCAGCGTGTGATAGTTGTTCGGGGTACTGCTGCATCCCCACAGCACGGCCAGCAGGCCGGCGCCACACATATTGCGCAGTCGATGCATCGGCTGTCTCCTCAGGGTTCAAGGTCTGCTGCACTGGCTGCTTTCGGCCGGCCACGTATCAGCGATTCGGGGTGCCGGCCCAGGTAATCGGCAAGGTCACGCAGCGAACGCGACATGCGCTCCAGTTCATCCAGGGTTTCACCCATCCGCTCGCGCTGCGGCGAGTCTTCGGCGATCGCCGAATTGGCCGTGCGCAGGGTCTTGTGCACTTCGTCCAGCGCCACCTTCACATCCGGCAGGGTCTGGCCATTGAACTGCTTGAGGCTGGCGCGCAGCTCACGCAGGCTGCCGTCCAGGTTGTTGGCGATACTCTCCAGCGGCAGTTTGCTGATGCGCTCCACCACCCGCTGCAGCTGTTCCTGCAATTGCTCCAGGCTGCCTGGCAATGTGGGGATGGTGATAGGGTCGGCGGTCTTGTCGAAGGCCACCTTGGGGGCATCCGGGTAGAAGTCCAGGGAGATGAACATTTGCCCGGTAATCAGGTTGCCGCTGCGCGCCTGCGCCCGCAGCCCGTGCTCGACAAAGGTGCCGATCAGCCGCCGTGCGCCATCCATGTCGCCTTCGGCATGCTTGAACACGGCAAGCATCTTGCGGTGCACCGGCCCCAGCCGCTGTGGGTAGATAACCGCATCGACCACCACCGGGAAGGTCTGCCGGGTGGCATCGTAGTCGAGCTTGACCGAGGTGACCCGGCCAAACTCCACCCCCTTGAACTCCACCGGGGCTCCCACCGACAGCCCGCGCATGGCCTGGTCGAAGCGCAATTGCAGGTACTGCGCCTGGCCACTGGGCGGTGCCAGGGCGGTGTCGCGGTCGGCAAACAGCTGGAAGCGTGCCTGATCGGCAGCGGGCTCGGCTTGCGGGGCGAAGTCGGGCGAGCCAAAGGCCAGCCCACCCACCAGGATCGACGACAACGATTCAGTATCGATCTTCAGGCCGTTGGCACCGATCTGCATGTCGACGCCACTGGCGTTCCAGAAGCGGGTATCGGCACTGACGAAGCTGTCGTAGGGGGCCTGCACGAATATGCCAATCTCCACGCCCTTGCCATCGCCCTGCAGGGCAAAGGAAACCACCTCACCCACCGGGATCTTGCGGTAGTAGATCGATGAGCCAATATCCAGCGACCCCAGGTCGCTGGCGGTAAGGACAAAGCGCTTGCCCTTTTCGTCGTAGGTGATCGGCGGTGGCAGCTCCAGGCCGACGAAGGACTTCTCCGGCACTTTCGATTCACCGGAATCCGCCCCGATGAAACTGCCCGACAGCAGTGTGTCCACGCCGGACACGCCGCCCACGCCAATGCGTGGCCGCACCACCCAGAAGCGCGCACCCTGGGTGGCGAACGCGCGGGCGTCGTTGGACAGCTGGACCTTTGCGACCACGCTCTTCTTGTCGTCGGCCAGGTCCACCGTAGTAACTTCGCCAATCACCACGCTGCGGTACTTGACCTGGGTCTTGTGCGCCACCAGCCCTTCCCCGGTGTGGAAGGAAATGGCGATGACCGGTCCCTGCTGCATCCAGTTGCGCACCACCAGCGAAGCGCCGATCAGGATCGCCAATATCGGCACGATCCATACCAGCGACACACTCCAGCGCCGGGTGCGCACTTCAACCTGCCCCGCGCCCTCGCGCTTGTCAGTCTGTTGCACCATCAATACGGCCTCCCTCATTGGCACGGCAATCCCAGATCAGGCGTGGATCGAAGCTCATCGCAGAAAACATGGTCAGTACCACCACCATGCCGAAAAACAGAATGCCCAGCCGCGGCTCGATGGTGCCCAGCCCGCGCAGTTGCACCAGCGCCGCCACCAGTGCCACTACCATCACATCGAGCATCGACCAGTAACCGATCAACTCGACGAAGCGGTACAGCTGCGAGCGCTGCCGGCAGGCCCAGGTGGAACCGCGCTGGGCGGTGAACAGCAACAGGCCAAGCGAGAAGAACTTGATGGCAGGCACGCCCACACTGGCGATGAAGATGATCAACGCGATGTCCCAGGCACCGGCCTCCCAGAACTCCAGCACACCACCGCCAATAGTGCTTTCGCTGCCGCTGCCAAGCATTTCGGTGTGCATCACCGGTAGCAGGTTTGCGGGAATGTAGAAAATCAGCGCCGCCAGCAGAAACGCCCAGCCGCGGCTGATGGCATTGGCCTTGCGCCGGTGAATGGCGGCACCACAGCGGTCGCAGGTGTGCGCACCGCTACCCAGTTCGCAGGCCTGCCCGCAGCCATGGCACAGGCACAGGCCCAGGTCGGCGGCGTTGGCCGGGGTATTCATACCTGCTCCCACAAGTCACGGATGTCCTTGCCGGCGATATGGATAATCAGCATGCTCAACGCGGCCAGGGCCAGCAGGCCGATGCCGGGGATCACATCGAGCAACCCGGCCAGCTTGATCACTGCCACCATCGCCCCCAGCAGGCACACCTCCAGCATGCTCCAAGGCCGCAGGCTCTCCAGGCTGCGCATGCACAGGGCAAAGCCGGGGGCGCGCTGGCCGGCCAGGGCGTAACTCAATAGCCAGCACAACACGGCAATCTGCAGCACCGGCGCAAAGATGATCGACAAGGCCATGACCAGGGCGATGAAGGTGATACTGCCGTGGCTGAGGATCTGCACCGAGTCCCATAACGTCGCCGAGTGGGTCAGCCCTTGCATGCCGATGGTCATCACCGGGTAGAAGTTGGCGAACACCAGCAGGATGCCCCCCGTCACACTCAGTGCCAGCCGCTGCTGCACGGTCAGCGAGGTGTGCCGGTACAGCACCCCTCCACAGCGCGGGCAAACGGCGCGCTGGTGCTTGAGCAGCGGCGCACGGTGGTACACCGTGTCGCAGTACTCACAGATGATCAGGTGCTGGGTCTGGCTCATGGAGTTTCCACAGGTAGCCCGGATTCAGGCCGTGATATGCCGGCGGACCACATCTGATATCCGGTTTAGACCATCCCGGCAAAACTGCCATCATTAACAGCAAAGCCGAACTATCCTGTGAAACGGGATCCCCACCTGCTGGAGGTTTGCCATGCGTACGTTCACGTGGAGTTACCTGCTGGTGCTGCTGTGCGCGGCATCGGCAGCCCAGGCGCAGTCGGTGGTGCCGCTCAAGGGCCAAAGCAGCCAGCAGATGCAACTGGATATCAATGATTGCAATACCGTCGCGACCAATGCCGCGAACAGTGCCGCGACCTCCAGCGCCCCCCATGTCGGTGGCCGCGTACGCGGTGCCGCTGCCGGCGCGGTTGCCGGTGCGGCAGGCGCGCAGGTGCGCGGCAACCAGCACGACGAGCTGTATGACCGGGTCGGTGACGATGCCAAGGAGCAATACCGGCAGAACCGCGCCGGTGAAGTAGCCGCCGCCGGTGCTGCGGTCGGTGGCATGCGCCAGCGTCAGGACCGCCGCCAGGACCGTCGCGGCCAGGACGAAGCGAAAGCCCAGGCCCATGCCAGTGCCTACGCCGGATGCCTTCAGGGGCGCGGCTACCAGGTCAGTCCCTGATCAGCAGGCGCGCCATGCCTTGGAAGAAGGAAGCATGGTGTGCCTGTTTCAGAACCTGGCCAGTTCTTCCCGGCAGAACTCGACGAACAGCTGCGCCGGCTTGGTCAGTTGCACCCGCTTCAACCACGCTGCCGCCAACCCCGACAGTGCCACCGGCTCGGCGATATCCAGCATGGCCAGGCGTTGCCCGTCGTAGGTGTACTCCGAATGCGGTCGCGTCACCAGCAGCGAAAAGCCGAAGCCCTGCCCGACCATGCCACGCACCATTTCGATTGACGGCGAGCTGAAGACGATGTTGGGCGTCAGGCCCATTTCGTTGAACAGGCTGACGAAGTAGGTGCGGCTGGGGGCCACATCCAGCAGGATCATCGGCTCCGGGCACAGGTCGCGCAGCGATACCTGGGCCTGGCCGGCGAAGCGGTGGTTCTCGGGCAGCAGCACATAGGGCTTCTGCGGCGGCATCAGCGGCTCGGCCTCGATGGTGCCGTCCAGGTCATGGTCGTAGAGAAACGCCAGGTCGAAGGTACCGGCAGTCAGGCCCTGGATCAGGTCCTGCTGCTCGCCGTCGCGCAGGCGGATATCCACCCCCGGGTAACGCTGGCGAAAGCCGGCGATCAGGCGCGGCAGGTACAGCGGTGCCACGGTTTCGAAGCAACCGATGTCGATTTGCCCGGCCACGGTGTCGTTGTCGGCCAGGGCATTCTGCTCGAATTCGTGGGCCATCTGCAGCAGCGACTTGGTCTTGGCATAAAAGCGCTTGCCGCTGGGCGTCAGCGACACACCCTGGGCGTGGTGGCGAATGAACAGCTGCACGCCGAAACTTTCCTCCAGGCTCTTGATGGCCGTGGAAATGGACGGCTGGGCGATGTACAGCTGGCGTGAAGCCTCGGCAACGCTGCCGGCCTCCACCGTGGTGACGAAGTACTTGAGTTGTCGCAATGTATAGGCCGCCACGGGCACCTCTCTGACGCCGGTCTGGGCGCGCTGGGATCATGCCTGACACTTTACCCTTGGCAGCGGGTGGGTGGGGGCTAGGTGATGAAGGATTTACCTATGGCTTGGGCAGGTTTTTTGTAGGGGGGACGCCTTGCGCCCCCCCTGCGTACTACTCGAAGTCGACATTCGTCGGCACACAGTCGTCGCCGATCAGTTTGTAATCTGGCGCGCATGCCATGCCGACCACAGGGCCTACCCCACGCTTGCGCCTGGACAGTGTCTCCTGAGGTTCCGGGTGATCCATTAGATCGTGGTCATCGCGAGCTGGCAGTTCATTCATCGATTCTTCTTGCATGGTCATGACTCCTGGCTTGGTTGATTACGCCCGACCAACGTTAATGACCGTTCAGCTCGCAGCCCATCTGGAAACACAGCCCGCCCCACCAGCCCCGTAAAGGCGATCAGCTGCAGCAGCGCATGTTCCTTGCAGGTACCCCCTGCTCGAGCGTTGCCACTGGTCAAATGCCCCCGAACGGCTTTACTGATACTTATCGACCCCATGCATACGGTGTGCGTTCATGAAGATCATAGTCACCAGCATCCTCGTCGACGACCAGGCCAAAGCCCTGGCTTTCTACCACTACGTACTCGGTTTCGAGCCCAAGCACGACGTCCCCATGGGCCGGCACCGCTGGCTGACCCTCACCTCCCCCAACGACCCCAACGGCGTCGAGTTGCTGCTGGAGCCCGACGCACACCCGGCTGCCAAGGTATACAAGGCCGCGCTCAGGCAGGACGGCATCCCTGCCACCTCGTTCGGCGTGCGTGACATCCAGGCCGAATATACCCGGCTGTGCGCGGCGGGCGTGCAGTTCACCCAGCCGCCCACCCCCATGGGGCCCGTCACCGTGGCGGTGTTCGATGACACCTGCGGCAACCTGATCCAGATCACCCAGAAACACTAGGTGTACGTTTACGGCCCCACGGGCAGGCGCAGGGTCGCGCGCAACCCGTGTGGTAGCTGATTGCGCAGCTGAACATTGCCACCCAGGCGCTTCATGATGGTGCTGACGATCGACAACCCCAGCCCGGCGCCATTGGTCGAACCCTTGCTGTAGAAACGCTCGAATACCCGCTGCTGGTCTGCCACGGCGATGCCCGGCCCTTCGTCGTCGACGCTGATCAGCAGGGCTTGCCCTTCACGCTGCAGCGTCACGGTGACCCTCCCCCCCGCTGGCGAATGGTCCACGGCATTGGTCACCAGGTTCTGCAAGGCAATGCCCAGCGCGCCAGCGTCGGTGTGCACGTGGTAGTCGCCTGCTGCGATGTCCAGCGAAGGCTCCAGCCCGCATTCCAGTATCCATGGAGTCAGCTCGGCCAGGGTCTCGGCCACCACTCCCTCCAGGTCAACCTGCGGCCAGGCACGCTGGCCGGGCCGTGGCTCCAGGCGGGCCAGGGTCAACAGCTGATTGACCACCCGGGCAAGGCGGTCGACACCGCCCATCAGGAACTGCAGAGCCTTGTCCCGCTCGGCCTCGCTGGCTGCATTGAGGGCGTTCTGCGCATGCAGGCGCAGGACGGCCAAGGGCGTGCGCATCTCGTGGGCGGCATCGGCGATGAAACGGTGCTCGCGGCGCAGCAGGTCGTCGATCTGCCCGAGCAGGCGGTTGATCGCCGCCTGCATCGGCTCCAGTTCCTTCGGCAGCGGTACCAGCTGCAACGGCTCGAGTGACTCGGCGTGGCGGGCGCGGATCACCTTGGCCATGTTCTGCAACGGCCGCAGTCCCCAGCCAATGGCCGCCCACACCAGCAAGGCCAGGGCCAGGCTGCCGAACAGGAATGGCAACAGCGTGTGCCGCACGATGCGCTCGATCAGGTCGTCACGCACGTCGTTGCGCTCACCCACCCAGATTACCCAGTGTTTTTCCGGCACCGGCAAGACGAAACTGCGCCAACGGTGCCCATCCATCACCATGTCGGCAAACCCCGGCGCCCGGGGCGGCTGCCCCAGCTGCGGGGCGCTGGGCGTGTGCACCAGCAAGCCGTTGTCGTCGGCCCATACCTGGAAGGCCAGCTTGCTCTCATAGCGGTGCCCCACCTTGTCCTGCCCGGCCTTGCTCAAGGCCTCGTCGAAGGCGCGGTATAACTCGTCACGGCTCTGTCCCTGCACCGGCAGGCTCATGATGCCCTGCAGCAGCCGCGCGTTCTGCGCCAGGTGGGCATCGTACACCTCGTTAATTTCGTGGCGGCTGTCGTGGTAGTTATACAGCGCCAGCAATCCGCTGCCGCCAAGCAACAGCAGCATCACCCGCCATAAGGTGCGTTGACGCAGCGAGCTCATGCCTTGACTTCCACCAGATAGCCGATCCCGCGTACGGTACGAATCAGGCCGTTGAACAGCTTTTTGCGCAGTTGGTAGATGTTCACTTCCAGGGTATTGCTCTCCGGCTCTTCATCCCAGCCATACAACAACTGGGTCAACCGTTCACGGGTGAACACCTTGCCCGGCTGGGCCAGCAATTCGTGAAGCAGCAGGTACTCCTTGGGCGTGAGCACCACCGGCTGGCCCTGGTAGTGCACCTGTTGGCTGACCGGGTCCAGGCACACCCCGGCGTGTTCGATCAATACCCGCGCGCGGCCACTGCTACGACGCAGCAAGGCCCGCAAGCGGGCCTTGAGTTCGTTGAGGTCAAAGGGTTTCACCAGGTAGTCGTCGGCGCCGGCATCCAGCCCGGCGATGCGGTCGTCGGTAGCGTCACGGGCGGTCAGCACCAGCACCGGCAGGCTCTTCCCGGCTACGCGCAGGCGCCGCAGCAGCTCGATGCCGTCCAGGCGTGGCAAGCCCAGGTCGAGGATGGCCAGGTCGAACTCCTCGTGGCACAGGGCATGCAAGGCGCTGGCGCCATCCTGCAACCAGTCGAGGGTATAGCCCTCGCGGCGCAGGCCGTCACAGATGCCCTCCCCCAGCGCGGCGTCGTCTTCAACCAGCAGTAGGCGCATGCTCAATCCTGTTTATCCTTGATCGCTTTGAGTAAAGCATCTATTTCACCACGGCGGCCCTGGTCAGCCAGCTCTCGCCCGGGGCGGGGCGGTGCCTGCAAGGCCTTTTGCAGGGCAGCACGGGCTTCGGCGTAGCGGTTCTGCCGGTACAGGTGGTCGGCCCAGAAGTAGTTGCTGTCGATACCCTCGGGGTTGATCGCCAATGCCTGGCGCAGCATGGCCTCGGCCTTGGCCTGGTCGCCGAAGCTCAGCGGCCAGCCGGGTACCTGATCGTACAGCGCACCCAGGCTGGTGTAGGCCGAGCCCTGCAGCGCCTTGGGGTCCATGGCCAGGGCCTTTTCCAGGCTGGTACGGGCGGCCTTGACCTTGCCCAGCGCGCCCAGCCCGCCGGTGGCACCGGCCCAACTGCTGTTGACGATGCCGTCCCAGATCAGCGGTTCGGCCGAGCCCGGGTGCTGGCGCACCAACGCCGCCGACTGCACCGCCAGGGCCTCGAACGCCCCGGCACGCTGGGCTTCGGGCAGGTTGTAGCGTATTACCGCCCAGCGCTGCTGGATGGCATTGAGTTGCTGGGTTCCGTTCTGGTCGAGGGCCCAGGTGAACGGGGCGATTGCCAGCAGGCTGGCCAGTATCAGACGCTTCATTTGCTCGACTCCTTGCTGTGCCAGGTGCTGTAGCGACGGATCAGCGGCAGTTGTTTGCGCAGGGCGCGGTCGACCACGCCCGGCAGCATGCCGTTAAGGCGCACGAAAAGTTTTTCCGGCCAGCCCAGGTACAGTTCGCTGCGCTCGGCCTGCACGGCATCGAGCACTGCCCGGGCGACATCCTGCGGGTCATCGACGCCTACCTTAAGCGCCTGGTTCAGGGCCTGCGCAGCGCTACTGTTCATCGTCGTGTGGGTGGTGCGCGGTGCGGCATATAGCACGTTCACCGAAGTGTCGGCCAGCTCGCGGCGCAGCGCCTCGGAAAACCCGCGCAAGGCAAACTTGCTGGCGCAGTAGGTGGCATAGCCGGGGTAGCCGATCGAGCCGTAGATCGAACCCACGTTCACCACCAGCGCACTGGGTTGCTCGCGCAGCAGCGGCAGGCACAGGCGGGTAAGCTGCACGGCGGCCTTGATGTTGAGATCGAACAACTCGTCCAGGGCCGCCTCGTCCATCTGTTCGAGCATGGCGAAGCGGTTGACCCCGGCAGCGTTGATCAACAGGTTGCAACAGCCCATCGCCCGCGCCGCTTCCAGCACGTCGCGGCGGCCTTCGGCGCTGCGCAGGTCGGCCTGCTGCCAAAGCAGTTGCCCAGGGTAGCGCACCATCAGCTCGGCCAGCTTGCCCTGTTGCCGGCTTACCGCCAGCACCCGGGCGCCGGCGCTGCACAGCTGGTCCGCCAACTCCAGGCCGATGCCACCGCTGGCGCCAGTGAGCACCGCCACGCAATCAGGCAAGCGCATGCTGTGCCTCCTGCTGCGCGGCACGCGGCAGCCCTTCGAACATGGCGGTGTAGAGGCGATACACAACCTTGGCGGCGTGGATTACCGCCTGCTGGTCCTCGGGCTGGTCCAGTCGGTTCATCAGCCCGCGGTAGGTGGCCATGTGGTCCTGGTCCAGGGCGCCGTGGGAACTCAGGTAGCTGAATGCCTGGTCCGGCAGGCCAAGGCTGCTCTGCAGGGTACCGGCAGCCTGGGTGGCCAGGGCAATACTGGTGCCTTCGAGCACATTGACCATGCCGAACAGCCCGACCGGGTTACCACGGGCAATCTGGTCGTAGAGAAATGCCACCATCAGCTCGATGGGCAACGCCGGGCGGCCGCCCGCCACTTGCTGCGGATCACCACCGCAGGCGGCGATGTCATCGAGAATCCAGCGCTCGTGGCCGTACTCCTCCTCGATGTACTCACACACTGCACCGCGCAGCCACTCCAGCCGCGCCGGCAACCGGGCGCCGCAGGCCATCATCAATGGCACGGTGTGCCGCACGTGGTGGTAGGCCTGGGTGAGGAAGGCCACATAGGCCTCGAGGCTGGCCTTGCCGGCCAGCGCGTCGCGGATGACCGGGACGTTGAACAATGCCGTACGCTCGTCGGCGGTTTCCTGTTGCAGCATATCGAAGAAAAGCATGGCAACCTCGTCGCTCATTGAAGGTCGGATAGCAAGGACTGGTAACACCGCAGGATCTGTTCGCGGCGTGGCCGGCCATTGGCGGTCAGGGTTTGCCCGGCGGCACTCAAGGGCTCGGGCAAGCGCCGCCAGGCATGTACCCGGGCATAGTCCGGCAGCCCGGCATTGGCCTGGCGGACGGCCTGTTCCAGGGTGTGATCATCGGCCTGCGGGTCCAGCGGCCAGACCAGCGCCAGGTTGTGCGCCAGGCCCTCGCCGTGTACGAACGCCTGGGCGATCACCCCGCCCTGGGTCAGTTCGGCCTCGACCCACTCGGGGTTGACGTTGCGCCCGAAGCTGGTGCTGTACTGGTGCTTCTTGCGCCCGGCCAGGTACAGGAAGCCGTCGCTGTCGAAGTGCCCCAGGTCACCGGTCGACAACCACGGCTCGCTGAAAGGTGGCTCGCCCAGGTAGCCGAGCAACGCCGAGCCGGCCACCTGCACCTCGCCATCTTCGGCAATGCGCACCTGCACATGCGGCAGCGGCCGCCCGACACTGCCCGGGCGCTGGCCGCCGGGGCGGTTGAGGCATACCACCGAGGCGCATTCGGACAGGCCGTAGCCCTCGAACACCGGTAGCCCGATGGCCTCGGTACGGGCCAGCAGGCTCGGCGCCACCCGCGCGCCGCCCACCGCCACGAAGCGCAACGGGCCAACTCGCATCAGCCCGCGTTCGATGGCGGTGACCAACCCAAGCAGCAGTTGCGGCACCAGGATCAGGCTTTCGGCACCACTCAAGGCAATGGCGCCCAGCAACTGCTTGAAGTCGACCTGGCTGGCACCGCGAAAACCCAGCTGCGCCTGCGGGTACAGGGCAATGCTCGCCCCGGCCAGCAGGGCCGCGTAAAGCCCCAGGTTTTCCAGCAGCACTGCCAGGGGCAAGACCGCCAGGTACTTGCCCGGCGCCGCAGACCGGCTGGCGGCCTCCAGTTCACGCGCTACCCGCAGCATGGCATCGGCGCTCAGGCATACGCCCTTGGGTGCACCGGTGCTGCCGGAGGTGTAGGTAATCTTCGCAGTACCCGGTGGCAAGGGTGCGCTCGCTGGCGGCTGCCGGCTCCAGAAACGCTCACCGGCACTGAAGCCGCTGGCGTGCAAGTCGTCAGCGAAGGCCTCATCGGCCAGCGCCAGCACCGCCCCGCTCTGCGCCAGGCAGTGGCGCCGCTGGGCACTGCTGAAGAACGCCGGCAGGATGACGATGGGACGCGCCGCGAACAGCGCCGCCAGGTCCCAGAACAGCGCCTCGGGGCCGTTCTCCAGGGCCAGGACGAAAGTGCCCGGTGGCTGCGCGCTCAACCAGGCCTGGCGGTGCTCGACCTCGTCCAGCAACTGTTGATAGGTGAATGACCCGGCAAGGCCCAGCAACGCCGGTTGCGCCCCTCGGTGGCGGGCATGCAGTTGCAACACGTCCCTGAACAGCTGGCATTCATGCAGCATGGCCGGCCTCCTGTACGCTCGCGGGCAAACCCAACCGCTCGAACACTCCCCCGCGGGCCAGGGCTTCATGGCCGTAGCCGATGCTGCCGACGAACACCTGCGGGTGCTGCGCGTAGTAACTGCCCCAACTGCCGGCGTCGCCGTTCAGCCGACCAGGGTCGGCCACGGCCAGCGCCGTGGGCACCAGGCCCAGGCGATGAAAGCTGTTGACCAGGGTCGCAGCCCCGGTGAAGGCCACCCACTGCAAGCCGCGGGCGGCCAGCAACCAGGTCACGGCAATGATCATGATCCGCGCACTGCCGGCGCTGAGTGCGGCCAGGTTACCCACTTCAACCAACTGCGCACGGCTCACCGGGCTGGTCGACAGCCGGGTCACGGCCACCTCCAGCGGTTCATCCAGGTAACGCTCGATGAAGGTCGGGCCACTGCTGGCCAGGCGTATGCCGGCGGCGGCCATCAAGCGTCCATGGCTGTCGTGCAGGCCGAGCAGCTCGGGCAGGTAGTGCTGCACGTCGGCGTGGTGGGCGCAGGCAAAGCGGGCATGAATGAACTGCTCCAGCTCGTCGCGCCCAGGTTCCCCCGGGAGTTTCAGCGTCAAATGGGCAAGGCGATCGCCGTGGCTACCAATAGCCAGTGGAAACAGGTTGGAGCTGTCTGCCTGGGTCATGGCTGTCCCCCTTTCAGGTCAGGTGTTGGGGGCAGTATCCGGGGGCAATCTGAAGCCAATCTGAAGTGCTACATTTGCCATTGCCCTCATGCGCACCAACAAGGAAAACAGATGCGCCACGAATTCAGCGAAGTGCTCAATGACCTGGTCGACTACTTTCTGCTTGGCGATATCCAGCTGCTCGAGCGCTTCAAGCAACAACATGAACTGCCCGACGACCTGGCCCATGCGTTCACCCATGGCGACAGCGGCGACCAGGCCGTGCGCGAAGGTATCGTGCTGCCGCTGGCCGGGGTCGACAACCTGCCCTACCGCATCCTGTTCACCCTGGACAGACACACCCCGGCCCTGCTCGAACCCGGCAGCCGCCTCAAGCACCGCCGCAATGGCTATGTGCTGCAGGTCGAGCACGGTGCGCTGATGCTGTACACCTGGCGCATCCTGCAGCACTTCACGCCCAAGACACTGGGTGACCTGATGGCGCGCTACCAGGTGCCGGGGCGGCCAATCATCGAGCTGGACAATGGCTGGTATGACGTGGAGGTGCTGGCGGGTGCGCTGGTGCGGGACGGGTTGTACGAACCGGCATTCGAGTTCGTGTTGAAGAAGCGCTGGGGGCGGGGTGAGGCTGAGGGGGTGGATACCGGGTATGCCTTTGGGCTGCGTGGCTATTTCGACTGATGGGTTGCCAATACCGGCCTCTTCGCGGGTGAACCCGCTCCCACAGGTACAGCACAGTTCTCGAAGCCTGTGTTGTACCTGTGGGAGCGGGTTCACCCGCGAAGAGGCCGGTACTGGCAGCCTAAACCTTCAGGTGTGGGTGATATCCCGGTCCTTGGTCTCCGGCAGGAAGAAAATCCCCAACACCGCCGTCATCACCGCAATCACGATCGGGTACCACAAGCCGTAATAGATATCCCCGGTCGCCGCCACCATGGCAAACGCCACCGTCGGCAGGAAACCGCCGAACCAGCCGTTGCCGATGTGGTAAGGCAGCGACATCGAGGTGTAACGGATACGCGCCGGGAACAGCTCCACCAGCCAGGCGGCGATCGGCCCGTAGACCATGGTCACGTAGACCACCAGCAGGGTCAGCAGCAACAGCACCATCGGATAATGGATCTTCGCCGGGTCGGCCTTCTCCGGGTAGCCCGCCTCTTTCAACGCCCCGATCAAGTTCGCGGTAAAGGCGTCGCTCTGCGCCTTGAAGTCCGCTGCCGCCAGGCTGCTGCCATCAAAGCTCGGCAGCACCCGCTCACCAATGCGGACCTGCGCCACGCTACCTGGTTCGGCCGCTTCGTTGGTATAGGGGATGGCCCGCTTGGCCAGCAGGCTCTTGGCGATATCGCACGAACTGGTGAATTTGGCCTTGCCCACCGGGTCGAACTGGAACGCGCACTGGCCAGGGTCGGCCATCACCACCACCGGGTTCTGCTCCTGGGCAACGAACACATCCGGGTTGCCGTACTGGGTCAGTGCCTTGAAGATCGGGAAGTAGGTCAGTGCGGCGATGATGCAGCCGGCCATGATGATTTTCTTGCGGCCGATGCGGTCGGACAGGCTGCCGAAGAAGATGAAGAACGGCGTGCCGATCAGCAGCGAACCGGCGATCAGCAGGTTGGCGGTCTGCGGCTCGATCTTGAGCATCTGCAACAGGAAGAACAGCGCATAGAACTGACCGGTGTACCACACCACGGCCTGGCCGGCGGTACCGCCGAGCAGCGACATGATCACCACCTTGAGGTTGTCCCAGCGGGCGAACGCTTCGGTCAGCGGCGCCTTGGACGCCTTGCCCTCGGCCTTCATCTTCATGAACACCGGCGACTCGTTGAGTTGCATGCGGATGTATACCGAAATCGCCAGCAGCAGGATCGACAGCAGGAACGGCACCCGCCAGCCCCAGGCCTCGAACACCTCGTTACCCATGGCCGTGCGGCAGGCCATGATCACCAGCAGCGAGAGGAACAGCCCCAGGGTGGCCGTGGTCTGGATCCAGGCGGTGAAAAAGCCGCGCCGGCCTTTGGGTGCATGTTCGGCCACGTAGGTGGCCGCGCCGCCGTACTCGCCCCCCAATGCCAGGCCCTGCAGCAGGCGCAGGGTAACCAGGATGATCGGCGCGGCCACGCCGATCGTGGTGTAGCTGGGCAGCAGGCCCACCACGGCGGTGGACAGGCCCATGATGACAATAGTGATGAGGAAGGTGTACTTGCGCCCGATCATGTCGCCCAGGCGCCCGAACACGATGGCGCCGAACGGCCGCACGGCAAAGCCGGCGGCAAAGGCCAGCAAGGCGAAGATGAACGAGGTGGTTTCATTGACCCCGGCAAAGAAGTGCTTGGCGATGATCGCCGCCAGTGAGCCGTACAGGTAGAAGTCGTACCATTCGAAGACCGTCCCAAGGGAGGAGGCGAAGATGACCTTGCGCTCCTCCCGGGTGATACCGCGTTGGGGCGCGCTGCCCGTGGATGTGCTGTCGAGAACCGCCATGGGGTGCCTCCGTCTTGTCGTTATGCAGGCCGGGAGCACCTCAAATCTTTTTCACCATCGCACCCAGGCCCTGGGGGACTTGCTTTGGATATGCGAAGCACGACGAGGCGGGCCGCCTCGGATCGCAGCAAGGTCACTGAAGCATAATAGGCTTTGCCGGGATATCCACTGGCATGACCAGGCGCACAAGAGGGCTGCATGAACGATAAGGCGACACAGGGCTGGCAAGGCGATATCTGGTTGGCGGGCGATCACTGCCTGCTGCTGGCCACGCTAGGCAAAACCGACAGCCACGCGCATTACGCGCACCAGGTATTGATCGGCCTCGGTGCGGATGTCGAGGTATGCCTGGGCGAGCAGCGCTATAGCGGCCAGCAGGTGGTCATCCCGTCGCAGCAACCACACGCCATCCTCAGCCATGGCATACCCTGCCTTACCTTGTTCGCCGAGCCCCTGGCGTTCGACGTGGCAGACCTGGCAAAGGTCTGCGAGCAAGCCGGCAACAGCCCTGAGCAACTGGCCGAGTGCCTGCGGCAGTGGCCCCGCCGCCCGCTCGACCCGCGCCTGAGCAAAGCACTCAAGCGCATCCGTGCGCTGGACGAACGGGCCCTGCCGGCCTACGAACTGGCCAGTACCGCCGCGCTGTCGATCAGTCAGTTGGAGCGCCTGTTCAGCGGCACGCTGGAGCTGTCGGTACGGCGCCTGGTGCTGTGGCAGCGCCTGCGCGTGGCCCTGCAATTGGCGTTGGGCGGCGCCAGCCTGACCGAAGCAGCACTGCTGGCAGGGTTTGCCGACTCGGCGCATTTTACCCGCAGTGTGCGCCGTCAGTTCGGCATGCCCCCCGGCACCGCCTTGCGTCGACTGCGCCTACGCACGTTCGGCTAACGCCTGGCGCAGTGCTGCCGGCAGCAGGGCCGGTGGTTGCGCATCGCCGCTCACCCAAGGCTCACGCAGTTGCGCCAGGTAGGCCTGCGGATAATCCGGCCGGTCACCGATCCCCATGTCGTCATCTGCCAGCGCGTAGCCTGGCAAGTACAGCACCGTGCCAAGCAGACGGTCCCATAGCGGGAAGAACAGTGCGAAGTTGACGTCACCGGTGGTGCCGTACTTCAGGTGGTGCAGGCGGTGCACCGGCGCCCAGGCGAACACATGGCGCAAGCCGCCGATGCGCATGTCCACGTTGCCGTGCTGCAGCAACAACTGGATCGACACGCTGAACGCCAGCAGTGTAGCCACCTCGACAGGCAGGCCGAGCACCAGCAACGGCAGAGTCCCGCCCAGGGTTTCGAGCAGTTGGTGCACGGGGTGTTTCAGCAAGCCGTTGAAGCCGTACAGCCGGGTGACGCTGTGGTGTACCGCATGCAGCCGCCACAGCAGCGGGCTGCGGTGGCTGGCGTAATGCACCAGGGTGATGCCCAGGTCCGCTACCACGATTGCCAACAGCAACTGCAAGGCCAGCGGCCAATGGACGGGCCACAGGTCGGTTGCCGGGAGGCAGCTGGCCAGCAGTGGGATGGATGCCACGCTGGAGAGGGTCAGGCACTCGTTGACCAGGGCATGGCAAAGGTCACGTCGGCCCTCGCCTTGCGTCTGGTTCCAGGCGGTCTTGTAAGGGATGAGCCATTCGCAGGTGAATGACAGCAACACAGCGCTGGCCAGCAGTGGCAACAGCCACAGCGGGCGGGTTGCCAGCGCCAGTGCAGCGGCGATGAAACCGAAGAAGAACAATGGGGCGTAGAGGATACGCATGAGTGGCTCCAGGCAAGTTGGAGCCGCCAGTGTTGGCCCAGGGGCAAGGTGGGCGCTTGAACGAACGGCGCATGTAAGCCCCACGCGCGCCTACAGGGACCGTAGCCAGTTTCAAGCGAACGTTTAGCGCAAGAACTGTACGACCTCTGCCAATACCCGCTCAGCCTGCTCTCGGTGCGGTACATGCCCACAGCCCTGCAGCAACCGCATCACCCCCGGCCCGCCAGCCAGCGCCACCAGCCGTTCGGGATGTGCAGGCGAGCCGAACTCGTCGTTATCGCCATGCAGGCTCAACAGCGGGCAGCGTACCTGCGGCAGCACCTCATCCAGGCTCCAGCCGGCAAAGTCCTCGGCCAGCCAGTTGTCCACCCAGGCGCGCAATACCCACTCGGCCTTGTCGCCATGGTAGCGCTCCAACCGTTGCAACTGCCCGGGTTCGGCAAACTGCCGGTCGGCCACGCGAATGCCTTCAAGGGTACGGGCCTCGACAAACGCCTGCGCCGATTCGGTAATCAGCCCCGTACAGTGGCTGGCGAAGGCCGCCGCACAGGCCACAGCCATGCCGCCGCCCACGCTGTGGCCGAAGACAATGAAATCGCCAATGCCAAAATACGCGCGCAACGCCGTGAACCCCTGCTGCGCCTCGCCCTCGACAAAGCCCAGGCGCAACCTGCCCGGGTGGGCGTCGGAGCGGCCAAAGCCCAGGCGGTCGTAGGCGATTACCCGGTGTCCGGTGGTTTGCGCAAGCTGCGCCGGAAACTCGCGCCACAAGGCGACGCAACCCAGCGAATCATGCAGCAGGACGATCGGTGCACCCTGCGCCTGCAAAGGCGCCCATTCCTGGGCGAACAGCTTGCCTTGCGCGGTGTCGATCCAGTGCTCGCGGGTGTGCAGGTCAGTCATGGAGCCCTCGTTGCCAGTACCGGTCCTTTGAGCTCGACCTGGTTGCCGTCCGGGTCGTAGCAGTACAGCGACAGCCCCTCGCCTTCAGCGCCATAGCGCTTTTCGGCAGGTTCAACCTCAACCCCCGCGGCTTGCAGGTAGGCCTTCAGTGCCGGCTCATCGAACGGCTCGATGCGCAGGCAGAAATGGTGCAGGTTGCGCCCCTCGGCCCCCGGCGCCGCCCCGCCAGGCTGCCCCAGGGGACCGTCCAGGGTCACCAGGTCGATCATCGCCGTGCCGGTGGCCAGGTGGACCATACCCAGGTCTTCGCGCACGCGGCTGACCGTGCAGCCGAGCAGCTCGGTGTAGAAGGCAACGCTGCGCTCCAGGTCGCTGACCCGCAGAACGAGGTGGTCGATGTGCTTGATGGCGAATGGTCGCATGCCGGGGCTCCTTGTGGCTGCTGGATTCCTGTAGAGGATCGCTGCGAAGAATCAGCGCGGTGTATGGCACCGGCTGCGCCGGTGTTCGCGGCTAAAGCCGCTCCCACAGCCACCATAGCCCAGGTCCGCACGGCATGACCAGACTCACCTACTCGTTCACCAACCGTTGCAGCACGTCCCCTTCATGACGGGCCAGGATGCGCAACAATTGGTCGACCAGCGCCCGGTCCGGCGCATCCAGATGGAAGTGGTGCCCGCCCGGATGCCAGGAGATCTTCGCCTGGCTGGGCAAGGCCGCCTGGCGCCGGGTAAAGGCCTCACCGGTGAATGCCCCCTGGCGGCCGAACAGCAGGTACAACGGGCAACGGATCTGGCTGAGCAGGTCGCAGGCTTCGCGCTCGGTCAGCGGCATGGGCTCGGGCAGTACCAGGCGCGGGTCGTGGCGCCAGCAATAACCCTCGCCCAACTGCAGCAGGTCACGCAGCGCCAGCAGCCGTGCAGCCCCTTCCGACAGCTCGGTGTCCAGGCGCTCGCGGCGTTGCTCCAGGGCCGTTTCAAGGTCCTCGAAACGGTCGACGGCCGGCTCGGCAAAGCCCTGCAACTGACTGCGCTGCACCATGCGCTTGAGCCGGTAGGCCCGGGCCAGGTGTTGCACGCGATCATCCTCGGCCACCGTGAACGGTGCACCCATGCCGTCGAGGAAGGTCATGCTGGCGATACCGCTGGTCATGGCCGCCAGCAGCGACGCCACCCCGGTACCCATGCCATGCGCCAACACATGGAATTGCGCCAGCCCCAGGCTGTCGGTCACCGCCAGCATGTCCTCGGCATGTTCCCACAGGTAGTAGCCACTGTCGTGGCGACGATGGTCCGAACGGCCGTGGCCGACCAGGTCGGGGGCCACGACGAAGCAGCCCTCCAGCAACGGCCCCAGGCGTTCGAACGAGGCCGCATTATCCAGCCAGCCATGCACGGCCAGCACAGGAATGCCGTCTTCCGGCCCCCAAGTCCGTACCGCAATCTCAATACCGTCGAGGTCCAGCAGGTAATCCTTGGGACTGCATAGCGAATGCATCGTAGTTCTCCCTGACAGAGTGCCGACCTAAGGCCAGGCATCATGGCGCCGGCTCCACTGCAATGCGCCGGCGTCCCCACACAGCATGCCTACGCCATGCCGTAGTCCACCATCTCCCACCAGCCCTGCCCGCGCTGCTCCCCTACCGACGCTCTCGTGCACAGGACCGACCTGTGCATTCAACTAAATACCACCGCATGCCGAGCCGAATCCTTTCGACTGATGCCTCCACTGACCTTGGAGCATTCAACATGTCCACCCCTCCCGTGCCTTTCCATCAGGCCCAGATCGTTCGTAGCCTGCCTGCCTGGGCCCGAACAATGCACCCCGACCATACCCGCCGCGTCGTGCAGAGCGTGCGCAAGGACTACCTCGACGAAAACGGCTCGCCTTACGCCTGGTACGCTGCGGCCAGCGCTGAAGATCAAGCACATGTACGACAGCTGATTGACACTCGCGATGCCGGCTTCAAGGCACTGCGAGTCGCGCTCAAGGACTTCAGGCAGATCAGCGAATTCTGCAAGCCTTTGCTAGAGAGCCGGTTGGGCCCGAATATCAACGTGGACAAAGCCCAATATCTGCACCAACCGTTCAAGGTGTACACCACGCTGGTGAATCCCCCCGGCCTCGATATTTCACTCGGCGGCGACGACGCGTACATTGAGCGCCCCGAAGGGCCGCCACAGAAGCGCTCGCTGCTGGAGGCCGCACTGCACAACTTCGAAGGGCCAGACGAAGTGGGGCCGTTCGATGCCCTGACCCTTGGCCCGAACGACAACGCATCACGTCCCGGCCTCGAACCCGAAGCGTTCGTCAGCCTTTGCCGAAGCCTGGACCTGGGTCGGCAGTACCAGGACCACCTGCAGAGCATTTATGAAGGCCCCGGACAGGCCACGATCGAGCAGCTATGGATCGATGCAAGCCGGCAGGCACTGAAAACCGAGGCAATGATCGCTTATCTCAAAGGCCTGTTGACGCTCAAAGGTCGCGATGCTTTGGTACAGCTGTGCAACAACGAAAATACACCGCGGTACGGCGATCACAAGCTTCACTGCTGGCGCTTCAGCCTGTTCGGCATCCCGATTCATGAGGTACTGCTGATTGGCCCCGATGAAGCCGACCAGAGCAATCCCTGCATGCTCTACATTCCCCAGGATACCCAACACCCGGTAAGGGAATTCACTTCCTTGCGGGAAGCCGGCACCCACGTACGTCAACGCCTGCTGCAAACCACCTATCGCCACCACTTGATCAGCTTCGCTTACAAGGACAGCCAGGTCGACCTTGGCCGCAAGCTCGAAAATGCCCTGTTCGAGCAAAGCGCTTCAACGCGCAAACCCAAGAAAAAACCTGAACTGCACTTCAATCGAACGAGCCTGCCCCATCCCATCTGGCAAGTGCTTTACAAGGACCACAAGCGCCGTCTCAAGGCAGATGCCAGAGCGATCGCGGTGCCGACCGCCGATGCCAATGCCAAGGCACGCAAGGAACGGCTGCAGCAATGGCTGGACGCAGGCATGAACCTGCTGAACGTGGCCGCCTTCTTTGTGCCTGGGCTGGATGCCGCGATGCTTGGGGTATTTGCCTACGATCTCATGGATTCGGTGTTCACCGGGTTCGAGGCCTGGGAAGACGGCGATACCCAGGAAGCGCTGCAGCAACTGGAGTCGCTGGCCATCAATGCCGCCGTGGTTGCCGGTTTCGCCGTCGGCAGTCAGGCCGTCAAGGCATCGGGGTTCGTCGATGCCTTGAACAGTGTCTGGAAAGATGGCCGCGAACGGCTTTGGCATCCCGACATGAGCCCTTACAGCACCTTGAAGGCGTTGCCAGAGGATGCACTGCCTGATTCCCAAGGGCATTACATCATCGATGACAAACCCCATGTCCGGCTTCAAGGCAAACTGTATGAAGCGTTCGAAACCGACGGACAGTGGCGTGTGCGCCACCCGAACGACCCCGATGCCTACTCCCCTGTCTTGCACTACCTGGGTGACCAGCGCTGGCAACTGGCCCACGACAACCCGCTGGAATGGGACGATACGCAGTTGCTTGAGGCGCTGGGCCGGTTCAGCCAAGGGCTGGATGCCTCGGAGCGTCTTACCGCCTTGCGTATTACCGAAGTCGATGCATCCATCTTGCGCCGTAGCCAGGTCACCAGCTCCCGGCCGCCGGTTTTGCTGGCCGATGCCATGCTGCGGCTGAAACTGGATAACGACGTCCAGAGCATCATCACCCGGGTGCGTCATGGCATGCCCTTGGCTGCACACATGAACTTCGCGCTGCCAGAACTGGTAAGCCTGCCAGGCTGGCCAGCGCGCTACAGACTGAAGGTGTTCACCGGTGCCGAAAAATGGGGGGACGCAGTCTACTTCGGCACACAGCCAAAAACCGACACGTTGCAGATCGAGATCAGCCGCTCGGAACTCGACGAAGGCAAACTGAGCGAGGTTGTCCTGGCAGGGTTGGCCGAAGACGCCATACAACAGTTACTGCCAGATACGCCAGCAGAGCAGCGCCCGAGCGCCCTGAACGAGCGATTGGCCAACCGCCTGACAGCGCGTCGTAGCGAAGTATTGGCGAGCATGCTGGAAAGCCATCGACCGTCGCTTGGCGACGAAGCGCAGACCCTGGGCCGCCAGTTTCCCGGTTTGCCTGACAATGCCCTGGAGGAACTCGTCAAGCTTGCCGGCAGCACCGAGCGCGAACGCATGAAGAGTGGGCGTGTGCCCTTGCGCGTGGCTGAAGAAGCCCGCTACCTGCAAGCCCGAGCCCGCCTTGATCGGGCCTTGCTTGGCCTCTATCGACCAGGCCTGAGCAGCGCCGACAGCCAACTGCTGCGTGACGCATTGGCAGCCAGGCAGCCGCAAGCCAGTGACGCCGAACTGCTGGCCAGCGCCCTCGCCGACCGCCCGGGCTGCGCCACGCTGCTTGGGCAGCAACCCATCAAGCCAGGCTTTCGCTCGCCCATGCGCCTGGCACATGGGCAAATCGGTTACCCGCTCAGTGGTCGAGGGGCAGGCCCGCTCAGCGCGAGCGCCGCGACACGTCGACTCAGATTGCTTTTCCCCTCACTGAGCCGCAGCCAGATCAGCGCGCTGCAGCTCGAACTGAGCCAGACCGGTGACCTGGGCTCGGCTATCCGGCAACTGCAGTCAGATTGGCACGGTCTGGAACGCTACCTGTATGAATGGTACAGGAACACGGACAGCCTCATTGATCTGATGGAGCGACAGCAATGCGCCGAATACCTCAAGAATGCCTGGCGGCGGGAGGGGCCCGGCAACCAGGGCACGCTCGTCCTGGAGCGAATACATTTGTCCGAGTTGCCAGCGATCACGGCCCGCTTGCCCCATATCCGTGAACTCAGGCTGAGGGGGCTGGGGCTGCAGCGACTGGACACCACATTCCTGTCCTGCTTCCCCAACCTGCAAGTACTGGAAGTGACCGGCAACCCGGAAATCGAGGCAGAAGCGCTGTTCCAGGCACTTGAATCGGTGCCCAGGCTGCGCACGCTGGAACTGGTCGGCAACACCCTTGCTACTCTCTCACCGACCGCACGGCGAGTGCTGGCTGCGATGCCAGACCTGCGCCAGCTGAATCTGAACCGCAACCAGCTGACACTGGATCAGGCGACATTGGCGTTCCTGTGCCGCCGGCCGCTGGAGGTCCTGACGCTGCGGAGCAATCGCATCACGCTCGATGAAAACCTCGCCACGCGCTTTCAGGACATGATCCATCTGCAGCGACTGGACCTGGGCTTCAACCCGCTACAGATCGCGCCTGATGTGAGCTACATGGCGCGGCTGCAACACCTGGACCTGTACAACTGCGATCTGCAGGCATTGCCCACTGGCCTGACCACCCTGATGAGCCAGTCACAGTACCAGTTGCGCTACCTGGAGCTCTCATCCAACCGCATTCACCATGTTCCGGACCTGGCAAGCATCCTGCGCAGCCCCTATGCCCGGGACGTCGCCGCCCGCTTGCCCCAACGCCGCTGGCTGTTCAACTACAACAATCTCGAAGCCGAGTCGGCCAGGCGTCTACGAGCCAGCGGCGTCAATATCTACGAGCACACATTCGAACGGCCAGGGTGGCAAGGGCTCTGGCGCGACTCTTCAACCGACCATCAGAATCAGCTGTGGTCCGACCTGTTCGATCACAACGACCATGGCGACCTGCAAGCGGTGCTGGAACGCCTGGCCAGTTCGGTGGAAGCGCGAAGAGATCCGGAAGGCTTGCAGGTGCGTGTATGGGCACTGTTGGAGCAGGCCCACCAGGATACAGTGCTGCGCGAGCGGCTGAACGAGGTGGCGCAAGCCTTCCCCCCTACCTGCGGTGATGCCGGCGCCGATGCATTCAGCGCCCTGGAAGTGGAACTGCTGGCCAATCAGGCGTCAAGGCAGGCACGAAACACGGCCAAGCCGCTGTTCGACCTTTACCGCAAGCTGTATCGTCGCGAGAAAGTCAACGAACTGGCCGATCGCATCAGCCTGCAACGCGCCTTGCGCAAGCAGGCGCTGCAGAGAAATGCCACGGACGAACAGTTACCGGCTCATGACGTGCTGGATGTCCCGGCGGCGTTCCCCGATACGGACCTTGCCACGGGCCTGGTCGACGATATCGAAGTCCGCCTGGCACTGCGCCAGTCCTTGACCGCTGAGCTTGATTTTCCCGAACCAAGCAGCGGCATGCTCTATCGGAATACCGCAAGGATCAACCAGCAGATCATCGACAACGTGCGCGATGCCGTGCTCGAACTCGATGCCGACACCACCGCCCGCCAGCAGTGGATGACCGAACAGCCGGTCTGGGTTGACTACCTCAAGCGCCAATATGCCAGCCAGTTCGAAGCCATTACCGACTTCTGGCGCCCGGGCCTCGATTACCTCTTTTATTGCCTGGATGAAAGCCAGGAGCCGATCACTCACCTGGACAACGCGATATTGCGTGCATTGGCCCCGGAAATGCCTACCCCTGCGCTGGACGAAAACGGCACGCTACGTCGGGTTCCTCTCAATGAGGCCGCCTATGTCAAGGCCACGAACGCCTTGACCCACGAACAGCAACAGGTGGAAGCCGGGCTGTTGTTGAGCCTTACCCGGCAAGTGGAAGTCCTCGGTACCTGAACGCTGATCAATGACCCCGCAGGTCTTCGAAGAAGGCCTGCCGCCCATCCACCTGGCTAGACGCACGAGGCGCGGCCGCCGCCTCTGCGTTGGCCGCCTCCACATGCCAATAGCAGTGCCTGACCGCGCGGGTTACCGCCACGTAGGCCAGGCGCTGCACCTCTTCTTTCTGCGCAGTATCGAAGGGTTGAGCATCACCGGCCTTGCCCAGCCCGGCCTGGCGATACACCTGGTTCTTGTAGGGCGAGCTGGTCAGGTACTGGCAGTCGCCCAGCATGAACACTGCATCGGCCTGCAAGCCCTTGGCACTGTGGTAGGTCAACTGGCGCAGCCGGCGTTGCTCGGCGGGCAACGCGGCCTCGGCTTGCAGCACGCTTTGCAGGTGGTCGTTCATCAGCGCCCTGTCGCTGCCCTTGCGGTACAGCATCATCACCGTCTCGCCACGCTGGTAGTGCTCGATCAGCGTTTCACCCAAGGCGGCCTCGTCTCGGTCGAACACCTTGACCGGCGAGCCTGGCACCTCGGCCGCCGGGCCACTGGCGCGGGCTTTCTTGCCGGCAATCGCCGGGGTGCCCTTGACCAAGTGTTCGGCCGCGTCGATCACTTGCTGCTGGCAACGGTAGTTGTCGACCAGCATCACCCGCGTGTTGGCCGACGACGGGAAGGCCTTGGTGAACTCCATGAAGTACTTGGGCGAACTGCCGCGCCAGCCGTAGATCGACTGCCAGTCGTCGCCCACGCACAGCAGTGACGAATGCCGGGCATTGCGCCCGGTGTGCATCGCCGGGCCGCGCCGGCGGATCTCGGCAAGGCTGGCGCGCAGCCAGCTGACGATCTGCGGCGACACATCCTGGAATTCGTCGATCATCAGGTGCGCCAGCGGCCGCAGCAGCGGGTCGGGCAGCAGCTGCAGGTTTTCCGGGTTGTTCTCGCCGAACAAAGCGAACATGCGGTTGTAGCTCATCACCGGCGGCGACTGGTCCAGCAGGTGCGCCTCCAGGGCCTTCCAGTACAGGGCCAGGGCCTCGAAGAACAGCGCATCGCTGTCGCCGGAAGGGAAGCTCATCGCCGCCACGGCAGTGTTCACGTCCAGGCCCAGGTTCTCGATGAAGTTCGCCGCTCCGACAAAGGCATCGAGCAGTGGCGCCGGGGCCAGCTCGCCCTTGACCTTGTATTCGAAGCCGGGGCCGGCTACGGCATCACCGGCCAGCGAGGCTGCCAGGCGCCGGGCCATGGCGTAGTTGTCGAGCCAGATCAGCGGCTGGTCGCAGAAGGCCTGCAACAGGGTGCGCTTGACCGCCCACTCGGCGCGCACCGCCAGCTTGGCGCCGGGGCGCTGGTACTGCGCGCTTTCCGCCGGGTCGAAGCCGAGCACCAGCAAAGGCCCCTGGCCGGCCAGACGGCCATGCACATGGAAGCGGCTGCCACGGATCTCGATGGTCTCGCGGCAGGGCTCGATGCCGTTGATCGGCCAGGCGCCGGCGGCGAACCACAGGTCCTCGATCACGTCGCACAGCTCTTCGTCGCGCTGGGCAGCCAGCTGGGTTACCTGCGCGCGCTTCTGCACATCGGGGTTATTGGGGTCCAGCGGTTTCAGCTGCAGGGCTTCGTTGCGCAACAGGCCAACCAGCTCGGCAAAACGTGGGCTTTCGCCCAGCAGGGTGCTGTAACACTGGTTCAGTTGCTGGCGCTGGGCATCGTTCAGGCGCAGGTCGAACGGGTTGCTGTCGGCCTCGGCCTCGCGCCCGGCCGGCATCTCGTTGCCCAGCGTCTCGAACGCGCGCACCTGGCCAAAGCCCGGCAGGCTGCGCACCAGCGGCAGGATACGCGAATGAAAGGTGCGCACCAGCTCGCGGGCCTGCGCCGGTTGCAAGTTGATCTGCCATAGCGCGAACACCTGCAGCAGGCGCTTGATGAAGTCCTTGCGCGACTCGCGGGTGAAGGTGACCACGGTCATCGCGTCTAGTTCATAGCCCAGGTAATGGCGCAACAGCAGGATGCGCAGTACCAGCGAGGTGGACTTGCCCGCCCCGGCCCCGGCCACCACGCAGGTGGACGGCGTATCGCTGAAAATCAGCTTCCATTGCGCGGCACTGGGTTGCGCCTCGGCGGGCAGGCGCTGGGCGACATCGGCCTTGAAACGCTTTTTCAGCTCGGCGGTCAGGGGCAGGCGCCAGTCATCGAACAGGTTGTCATCCTGGCCCGGCACGGCGGCGGTGTCGGGGCGGGTATCGCGGATTACCAGCACCTGGCGCCCAGCCTCATAGCCCTCCACCCGCCCGCGCTCGAACCCTTCACGCACGCCATCGGCATGGCCACTGCGTTGGCCGCTGGCATGGCCGAGGAACCAGGAGTCGCGGTGCTGGGCCTGCAGGCGGGTCAGGCCACGCCCCAGCAGGCGGGCCGCCAGGCGGCGCAACCAGGGCAGTTGGGCAGGAGGGGTAAGGTCGGCGGGGGCCTGGGGTTGCTCGTGGGCCACGGTCACTCCGTTGAAAAACAAAATCAGCGGGCATGTTCGCCGCATCGACAAAAAATCGCCAGCGAATGCTTGCAGATCAGTGGATTAGGCGATGAAGCGGATAAAACACCCCACCCAAACAAATCTAATTTACTGATAATTTTAAGCCGATATTTACGCTTATTTTCGATGTTTCTTTAGCGCATCATGGCGTCATTCCACTGATTCAAGGAGCACGACCATGCTGCAACTGCGACCTTTCGAAAGCCTCGGCCACGCCAACCATGGCTGGCTCGATGCCCACCACCATTTCTCGTTTGCCGAGTACTACGACCCGGCGCGCATGCACTGGGGTAACCTGCGGGTATGGAACGACGACCTGATCGCTGCCGGCAGCGGCTTCCCGCCGCACCCGCACCGCGACATGGAAATCATCACCTATGTGCGTGAAGGCGCGATCAGCCACCAGGACAGCCTGGGTAACAAAGGCCGCACCGAAGCCGGTGACGTGCAAGTGATGAGCGCCGGTACCGGCATCGTGCACAGCGAGTACAACCTGGAAGACGTCGACACGCGTATTTTCCAGATCTGGATCGTGCCGGAGCGCACCGGTGAAGCACCGCAGTGGGGTACCCGGCCGTTCCCCAAAGGTGAGCGTGGCGAAGGCTTCGTGACCCTGGCCAGCGGCCGCGCGGGCGATGAAGACAGCCTGCAGATCCGCACCGATGCGCGATTGGTGGCTGCCACCCTGCGTGCCGGTGAAACTGCCGAGTACCGCTTCGATGCCGCACGGCGGGGTTACCTGGTGCCGGCCAAGGGGCTGGTGGAGGTCAACGGGCTGCGGGCCAAGGCGCGCGATGGTGTGGCGATCGAGCAGGAGGAGGTGCTGCGGGTGACCGCCATCGAGGACAGCGAGATCGTACTGGTGGATGTGGCCTGATGGATCGGGCCAGTTCAGGCTGCCTTGTACTGCCTGCACTGGCCTCATCGCCGGCAAGCCAGCTAACACAGGAACCATGCAGGCCTGAAAATTGATGTAAGGCCTGTACGGTCCCTGTGGGAGCTGGCTTGTGGTGGCGACGAACCGCGGCGATGGGCTGTACAGCAGCCCCTTTTCAGAAGGGCAAGGTCAGCTTCAACCAGTAGGCATCACCCTGCGCGCGGTTGCGCACTCCGGTTTCCTTCGACCATTTCGCCGTCACGAACCAGCCATCCTTGCCGCTGTACTTGATCGACGGGCCAACGGCAAAGCTGCGCCCTTTGTTGTCGTCGATGCGCTCGCCATCCTGATTGTCGTCTGTCGTCTGCCGGTAGTAATACCCCCCTACCCCCAGCACCCAACCATTCCCAAGCCCCCAACCCACGGCATAGTCCACATGAAATTCCTGGCCCGAGCGGTAATCGGTGGCCGGGTTGCGGCGGTTGAAGTCGTACATCACCTTGGCATCCAGGTTGAGCCCGGCCGGGTCGACATAGCTCATCGCATACACCGGCTCGAACACCCAGTAGTTGCGCCCGGGGTTGGCCAGGTCATCCTTGTCGTAGCGGCCGGTGGGGGCAATCATGTCGAAAGCCAGGATGCTGTGGAACTTGTCGCTGTGGTGAAAGCCCAGCGCCGGGCCGAAGATCACGTCGCCCAGGCCGCTGTTGTGCTGCGACTGACCATTGAGCGACACCTTGACGTCCACCAGCGGCACGATCGCATGCAGCGCCAGGCTGGCGCCCAGCACCGTGTAGTCACTCACCCAGATCAGCCGCGGCACGATGGCGTTGGCGCGCACGCGAAAGTCCACCGGCAGCTTGCGCCCGTCGTTGCCACGCAGGTTGTCGGCTTCGTAATGGTTGACGAACAGCTGGCCATAGAAGCCCGGCGGCGGCATGGCGCCGGACATGTAGTTTTCGGCACCCAGCGGGTACGAGGTGCCGCCCCCTTCGGTGGCATGGGACAGGTTGGCAGCGCCAAACAACGAGGCGCACACGGCAAGGCGAAGCAGGTTCGCTAGGGTCGGGTTCATCGGGTCAACCTTTGTTGTTGTTATCGGTCGGGTGCACGCAGGCCCCCCGCAGGTCAGGGAGCCGGGCAGCAAAGGGTTCAGATGCGCTTGAACAGGGCCGAACGCTGGCCGTCGGCGGCACCGTCTGCGGCGCTGTAGAAGCGCTCCATGAAGATGTCGCGCTCGAACAGGCGCCCCTGCATCAGGCAAGTGATGGCCGCATCGATCATCGGTGGAGGGCCGCAAAGGTAGGCCTTGTGACCGTTGAAGCGGCCCTCGAAATGCTGCCTGGCCGCGTCGTGCACGTAGCCGCGCACACCTTGCCACTGCACGTCCTCGGCGGCCTGGCTGAGGGCCGGCACGTAGCTGAAATTGGCATGCCGGGCAGCCAGCGCCTCGAACAGCTCGCGGTTGTACAGCTCGGCACGGGTGCGGGCGCCCTGGAACAGGGTGATGCGCCGGGTGTCGCCACGCGCCAGCAGGTCGAGGATCATCGACTGCGGGCTGGACAGCCCCGAACCACCAGCGATGAAAATCAGGTCCCCCGGCTGCGAGCTGCGCACGAAGAACTGCCCGTAAGGGCCGGACAGCTCCAGTGCGTCGCCCACCTTGAGCTGCCGGTGGATGTGCCCGGTAGCCACGCCGCCTTCCACCAGGCGCACATGCAGCTCCAACTCGTCGGCCTGCTGCGGCGGGTTGGCCAGGGAGAACGCCCGGGTGCCTTCGATGCCCGGCAGTTGCAGGTTCACGTACTGCCCGGCCTGGAAGGCCATCGGCCGGTCGAGCTTGAGGTGAACACCGCGGATGGTCGGCGACAATTCCACCAGCCGGGTGACCACGGCGCGGTAGTCCTGCACTGGCAGGCCGGCGAAGTCTGGGTCGACATCGATGTCGGCTTCGATCACCAGGTCGCTCTGCGGGATGGCACAGCAGGCCAGTACCTTGCCCTCGTCGCGCTCCATGTCCATCAGCGCAAATGACGAGGCCGCCCCCAGGTCGACTTCGCCTTCGAGCACCTGGCACTTGCAGGTGGCACAGGTGCCGTGGCCGCAGGCAAACGGCAGCCACACGCCCTGGCGCAGGGCGGCCTCGAGGATGGTCTGGCCCTCCTCCACTTCAATCTGTTCGCCGGTGGGTTCGATGGTGACTTGGTAGCTCATGGCAGCATTCCTCAGTTATGGCTGCCGCCCAGGCCATCGAGGCCAGGGGTATGCAGGTGCAGCAGGCTCTTGTGGGCGATACCGTTGGCGGCCAGGCCACAGGCCAGGTCAGGGCTGAACGGCTGCTCGTCCAGGCGCCAGCGCGCCACGGTAAAGTCGACCCGGGCGGCATCCGGGTGCAGGGCAATGGCCGGCTTGACTACCTGCTCGATGAAGGCGGCGAAGGGTTGCGCCGGGTCCACCGGCAGGGTGAAGGGTGCGCAGAACAGCAAGTGGTTTTCCCAGCACAGGTACACCAGCTGGGCGCCGTGGAAGTTGGCCTGGCGGTCCAGGGGTTGGGCAGTGTAGGTGCCGATGGCGGTCACGGGCATGGCAATGTTCCTCTTGTTCTTGTCGGGGCCAGGGCGCAGCAACGGCGCCCTGGCGCTTCAGTGGCTCAGCCGGCCTGGCGCTCGGTGCCCTGCACGGCCTGCCAGCGCTGCTGTTCGGGTGAGCCCTGGTACTCGAAGTTGTCCTGCCCGGGGGCGATGTTGTAGTAGTCGCGCACCACTGCCTCGACATCGCCGCCACCGCAGTTGCCCTGCAGGATCTGGTGCACCGGCAGCCAGGCCTGCACGTACTTTTCCGGTTCGAAGGCGAAGATGTCGCAGCAGCCATCAGAGCAGAAGTGGTAACGCTCGCCTTCATGCACCAGGCTGCGGTGGCTCAGTTGCGTGGGCGCATCCGGCTCGGTGAAGGCCAGCGGAATCTGGCACACCTGGCACAGCATCGGCAGCGTCGGGTTGTAGAAGCGCTCGCCGCGCGCCTGCAGTTCGCGCCAGTGCTCGTAGCGTGGCCGGTAGTAGCGGTCGAAGGTGTCCGGGTACTTGGCCGACAGCCAGTCCAGTTCCTCGTCGGTGGGGATCCAGGTGTGAAAGTTGGTGGCCTGGCTGTACTGGTAGAAGATCGACCAGGCCTGGTGGCTGATGTGTTCCTTGCCGATGGTGGTCTGCTCGACATACTTCGGCGGGCGAATGCCGTAGCGTTCCAGGTCCTTGAACAGCGCGCCGCCGGCCTGCTCGAAGTACACCTCCCAGGCTTCGGCCCAGGACATCACCTTGTTCGGCAGCATGTAGTCCATCATCATCCCGACCAGGGTCAGCAACCGATAGCCACGCCAGAACCATTTGTCGATCCAGCGCTGCACGATGGGCACGTTGTCCTCGTGCTGTTCCAGCAGGAACTTGATCACCTCCAGGCCCAGGGTCATGTGCCTGGCCTCGTCGGACTGCGCCGAGAAGCCAAAGGTGACCGTGGCCATGTCGCCATTGAACGCCGCGCCCGACATGAACGGCACGAACAGCAGGTTGGTCAGCACGTACTCGAACGAGAACGAAATGGCAGTGAGGAACTCGAACGGGCCAGCCGTGCGCGCATCCTCGAAGAACGACTTGGGCACCGACAGGAACCACACCCGGTCGTGCATGTGGGCAAAGTCATGCAGGCCGTTGAAGTGCTTGTTGTAGTGGCTCATGGCGTGCACCTGGGTCTGCACGTGGCGCAGCTCGTCGATGGCCTGCATCTGGCAGGCCACCCGCGCACCGGCGCCGCCAAAGTGCCGGCCAACCCGGGCGAAGCCTTGGTAGGCCTGGTACTCCAGGGGCGTGACACCGCTCAGGAACAACTTCAGGGCATTGACGTAACGGGCGTCGGAGATGTTCTGGTGGCCGTTGTTCTGGGCAAAGGCATCGAAGATGGCGTACAGCTTCTTCTCTTTCTCGGCCTGGTATTTCCAGTAGGCGTCCATGGTCAGGCGGAACGGGTCTTCCCACTTGTCCCAGTCGGTGATCTTGATACCTTCGAACCGCTCGTAGGGGTAGATGGCGTCCTTGCTCTGGTAGCTCGGCTCCCAGCCCAGGTCTCGGGTCAGGCAGCGGTACTTGTCTTTCTGGTTGAGGCGCTTGGCGGCCATGGTGGTCTCCGGGTTCTTGTCGTTGTGCGGATCAGTTCCAGTGCAGGGCGAAGCAGTCTTCGTCTTCCTCGACGTTGCCACCCAGGGTGATCACGTCGATCAGCATTTCCTGCACGTCCCATTCACGGCCGATTTTTTCTTCCACCGTGGCCCGGTGGATTTCCAGGCGCCCTTCGGCCTGCACGCGGATCATCGCCGGCTGGTGCTGCACCTGGGCGTGGGGATTGTCCTGGGTGATGGCCTCGACGATGTAGCGGGCGCTGTCGTTGTCCTGGAAGGCGATGTAGACGAGGGAAGTCATGCGGCGTCTCCACTGAGGCCGAGTTTTTTCAGGCGTGCGCCAAAGGCGCTGTCGCAGGCATCCAGCGCGTCGCGGCCGGGGCCGGCCTCGGCCAGCGGCAGCAGCGCTTGCACGGCTCGCCCGCGCCATTGGCTGACCCAACCTTCGATCAGCTGGCGGTTGTGCGGGCTCTCGGCGACCGCGGTCTTGACCAGCGCATCGACCCAGCGCTGGCTCTCGGCGAACCACAGGCGCATGAACTCGGTGAGCATGCCCAGTTGCCCTGCCCCGGCGGCCACCAGCTGCGCATCGAAGTGTTCGAACAGCAACGGGTACACCAGGCCGTCGCTGACCAGGTTCTGCGCCAGGCTCAGCTCGAACCAGTCGCGTAACACCAGGCTGTCCTCGACATAGCGCCGCACCCCTTGCCAGGCCGGCTCGTCCAGCCAGCGCTGCTTGGCCTCGGCCAGCAGTGCCAGGCCGTCGTCCTCCAGCAGCAGGCCGATGCGCGACAGGTACTGGGCGATGGCCAGGCGGTCCATGGCCTGGAACATGTGCATCTGGGTGACGCTGGTGCCGAAGGCGTCGGCGGCGATGCCGCTGTTGTTCATGTTGGCGCCCAGTTCGGCGTGGCGCAGCGGCAGCAGCAGGCGTGCGACCAGGGCACGGGTTGCCGCCGGCAGGCTGGCCAGCAGCTCGCGCTTTTCACAAAAGGCAAAGCTGTGCTCGGCGTTTTCCTGCATGCGCGCCCGGGCCTGCACGTACGTGCCGTAGTAGTACTGGCGCGGGTCGCTGACGGCGTACCAGTCGGCCATCTGCAGCGCGGTGCGGCTGGGGTCGTTGAGCAGCTTGTCGGGCTGCCACAGCGGGCGGTAGTGAAAGTTGGTGGCCGCTTCGATATCGAAACTGGCTTCCTGGTAGCGACTGGCCGGCTTGTCGCCGAAACGGCGGCAGGTATGGCTGAAGGTCTGGCGGATCGGCTCGACCGTGGCCGTCTTGATCTCGATACTCATGCAAGGCGTCCTGTACTTGTTGTTGTGGGGATGCAACGTGCCGACAAACGGCGCTTCATTCGTCCTCGTCGCGGCTTTCGCCATAGCGCCACTTCTGCATGTCGGCATCGACGGCGGCGGCCATCGCAGCGTCCATGTGGCGGACCCGGTTGCTGGCGCAGAAGCTGGCGAAGGCAGTACGCGGCAGGACCAGTTCGACGAACAGGTCCGGGTAACCGATGGCAAAGTCGAACTCGACAAAGGTGGAATCCGGCTCGCTGCGTACGCGGACGTAGCGCGGCATCTGCTCGAAAGGTGTGGTGGCTGGGGTCATGCGCGGGTGCTCCGGTTGGACGTGCCAAGGGCTAGAGCAACGGCTGTGCCAGGCGCTTGAAAAACCGCAAAGCCAAGACATAAGCAATTGTTTTTAAAGAATTTTTAAATCATGGATGGGTTGACCAACCCCTGTGCGGCCGGCGCGCCACAGCCGGCCCGATCGATCATTTGCTCAATCGGGCCAGGGCGCTTCGAGCAAATGGCGAACAAGGCCGGCGATTGACTTTTGCGCCGCTTTCAGGCGGTTTAGTAAAAGAGCGACCCGAGCCTTGCCTGCAGCGCCGCGGTCGTCCCGGCGTGCCCAGTACCCGCATTGCCTGAGCGGGCGCACGCCACCTCCCCATACAACTACAAGCAAGGGGCGCAAGCGAATGATTACCCAGTACAGGGCGCCGGAACCTGCACCGGCGCTGAAGGACCTCACCGAACGGGTGCGGTTCCTCGGCACCGAAGGCAAGATCTGGCTGGACGAGCAGCGCATGCTGCTGGTGCAGGCCGCGACCATGGCCAGCATGCGCCGCGAGCTGATCGAAATGCTCGGTGTGGAGCGGGCCAAGGGCTTCTTCCTGCGCCTGGGCTACCAGTCGGGGTTGAAGGACGCCGAACTGGCGCGCAAGCTGCGCCCCAACGGCAACCCGGTGGAGATGTTCTTCATCGGCCCGCAGCTGCACTCGCTCAAGGGCATGGTCAAGGTGCGCCCGCTACAGCTGGAAATCGACATGGACAGCGGCCACTTCTACGCCGACATCGAGTGGCAGGACTCCTTCGAGGTAGAAAACTGCCAGTCCGAAGGCCTGCATTCCGAACAGCCGGTGTGCTGGATGCTGCTGGGTTACGCGATCAGCTACAGCTCGTTCTTCCTCGGTCGCCAGGTGCTTTACAAGGAAGTCAGCTGCCGCGGCTGCGGTGGCAGCGAATGCCGCATCATCGGCAAGCCGGTGGAACAGTGGGAAGATGCCGAGACTTTCCTGCGCTACTTCCAGAGCGACCCGGTGATTGACGAGCTGCAATCGCTGCAGGTGCAGGTGGCCAACCTGCGCCAGCGTCTGCAGTACGAGTCGGGACAGTTCTACGGCATCGGCCAGTCGGCGGTGTACCGGCGCTGCTGTGCACTGACCGACAAGGTGGCCCCGGGCAAGGCCTCGGTGCTGCTGCTGGGCGAAACCGGGGTCGGCAAGGAGGTGATCGCCCGCAGCCTGCACCTGCGCAGCGAGCGCGCCGGCGCGGCGTTCGTGGCGCTGAACTGCGCGACCATCCCGCCCGACCTGATCGAGGCCGAGCTGTTCGGCGTCGAGAAAGGTGCCTACACCGGCGCCCAGCAGGCGCGCATGGGCCGCTTCGAGCGGGCCAACGGCGGCACCCTGTTCCTCGATGAAATCGTCGAGCTCACGCCGCGTGCGCAGGCCAGCCTGTTGCGCGTACTGCAGGAAGGCGAGCTGGAACGGGTGGGTGACAGCCGCACGCGGCCGGTGGATGTACGGGTGATCGCCGCCACCCACGAAAACCTCGAACAGGCGGTCAAGGACGGGCGTTTTCGCGCCGACCTGTTCTACCGCCTGAACGTGTTCCCGGTGCATATCCCGGCGCTGCGCGAGCGCCGCGAAGACATCCCGCTGCTGATCGAGCACTTCCTCGGCCGCCTGCACCAGAGCTACGGCAAGAAGACCCGTGGCCTCAGCGACCGGGCCTTGCAGGTGTGCCTGCAGTACGACTGGCCGGGCAACATCCGCGAGCTGGAAAACCTCATGGAGCGCGGTGTGATCATCACCGACGAGAACCAGAGCATCGGCCTGGATGCACTGTTCCCGCATGCGCCACCGGCCACCGACAGCATCGGCCTGGGCAGCGATGGTCGGCTGGTGGCGGCCAGTGAGCAGGCCGCGCCCGGCTGGGTGGCACAGATTCTCGACAGCGGCACCGGCCTGGATGCCGTCGAGGAAGCGCTGATGCAGGAAGCCATGCAGCGCTGCCGGCAGAACGTCTCGGAAGCCGCGCGCCTGCTCGGCATGACTCGCCCGGCCCTGGCCTATCGGCTGAAGAAATCACCCGGCGAAAGCGTGACCGACAAGCCTTGAGCATTTGCGCAATTGCGCTGGCGCGGATTGATCATATGATCGAGCGCGCGCCGGCGATCGGTACCTAAAAAACAAAAAAATCTTTTATATCAAACAGTTATAAACATGGCATCGCATTTGCGTTGAGCCTTGCACCGCAATAACAACAACGACCGGTGAGGCAACCATGACTGTAGCGATTTCCCATTCCCCCGAAGTACAAGCCTTCTTCGCGAAAGCGGCAGGCGTTGGCAACGACCAGGGCAACCCACGCCTGAAGCAGATTGTGCTGCGCATACTGCAGGACAGCGCGAAGCTGATCGAAGACCTGGCGATCAGCGACGACGAATTCTGGACCGCTGTCGACTACCTCAACCGCTTGGGCAGCCGCAACGAAGCCGGACTGCTGATGGCCGGCCTTGGCCTGGAGCACTTCCTCGACCTGCTCAGCGATGCCCGCGACAGCCAGGCCGGGCATACCGGCGGCACCCCGCGCACCATCGAAGGTCCGCTGTACGTGGCCGGTGCGCCGCTGTGCGAAGGCGAGGCGCGGCTGGACGACGGCCGTGACCCTGGCCAGCCGATGCTGCTTGAAGGCCAGGTGCTGGACCTGGCCGGCCAGCCGCTGGCCGGGGCTATCGTCGATGTGTGGCACGCCAATACCCAAGGCCTGTATTCCTACTTCGATTCCGGCCAGTCGGCCTACAACCTGCGCCGCCGCATTGTCACCGACGCCCAAGGCCGCTACCGCGCCCACAGCATCGTCCCCAGCGGCTACGGCTGCCCGGCCGATGGCCCGACCCAGGCCTGCCTGGACCAGTTGGGCCGGCATGGCCAGCGCCCTGCGCACATCCACTTCTTCATCAGTGCACCGGGGTACCGGCACCTGACCACACAGATCAACCTGGCGGGTGACGCGTACCTGTGGGATGACTTTGCCCATGCTACCCGCGACGGGTTGGTGGGCGAGGTGGAACGGCTCGAAGGCGGGGTGGCGCGGGTGGTGTTCAACTTCTGCCTGCAGCCGGCAGCGCATGCGGATGATGAGCAACGCAGCCAGCGGCCGCGGGCCTTGCAAACGGCTTGAGATTGCCGGGGCTGCTTTGCAGCCCTTTCGCGACACAAGGCCGCTCCCACAGAACTGCACACGACTCATTGAATTAGCAGGGACCCTGTGGGAGCGGCTTTAGCCGCGAACACCGGCGCAGCCGGTGCCAGGCTCCGCGTTGGATTCTTCGCGGCTAAAGCCGCTCCCACAGACCGCTTGCGAATTCAGTTTTCTACGCGACAGCGCAGCCCAAAAGACTGGGCCATGTCCCACAGAACTGCACACGACTCATTGAATTAGCAGGGACCCTGTGGGAGCGGCTTTAGCCGCGAACACCGGCGCAGCCGGTGCCAGGCTCCGCGTTGGATTCTTCGCGGCTAAAGCCGCTCCCACAGACCGCTTGCGAATTCAGTTCTCTACGTGACAGCACAGCCCAGATGCATGCCCGCATGATGCCTGCATGCCTTAGCCTCGTAGGGCCAGTTCGGCGAGCACCTCGGCCGAGGTGGTGACCTGGCGGAAGTGATGCTGCCAAAGCTCGATCCCCAGCTTGCCCGACCTGTCCAGCGAAGACCCTACCGTCATGTCGGTGACCAAGGTGGGCATCAGCCCCGCATCGAACAGGGCAAAACCGGCGGCCAGCACGCAAGTTTCGGTCTGCAGCCCACATACCAGCACCCGCTCCACACCCAGTTGCCGGATGTACTCGATGGCCTCTGCGCTCTGCCCGTAGCCATGCTTGACGAACACCTGATCGGCTTCGACCAGGCTCTCGTCCTCCGCCGCCGGGTGCCAACCGAGCTGGCGCTCGAACGGCGTGACCTGTTCATCGTGCAACTCGACCGAGGCAATGGTGGGGATGTTGGCCGACAACCGGCGCAGGCCATCGACCAACCACTCGGGCGGGCTGAAGGTGGACTGGACATCGACGATGAGCAAAACCTGGCGCATGGGCGGATTCCGGTGCTGGCAAAAGGCGCGGAGTATAGCGTGATGCAAGTGCCGTGGTCGCCCAGCGAGCCAGGACACGATACGCCAGGCCAGCCCCGCGCCTCACGCAGCAGCCATCTTCGCACCCACCTCCGTGCACGCCGGATGACCGGCAGTCACCAGACTGACACGATTATTTTCATTGATATTGATTTGTGAAATTAAACATGTCATTTTTCTTCATGCCGAACCGAGCCCCACAACGGGCTCAGGCCGGTACTGCCCTATCCACCGGAGTCAATAATATGAACAAGACCGGACTTCTAGGCGCATTGGCACTCTGTGCCTGCAGCGCACTGGCCCAGGCTGACGAAGGCAGCCTGCGCATCGGGATCGAAGTGGCATATCCGCCCTTCTCCTACCGCACCCCCGCAGGCGAACTCGCCGGCTTTGACTACGACATCGGCAACGCCCTGTGCGCGCAGATGCAAGTCAAATGTCAGTGGGTGATCCAGGAGTTCGACGGGATGATCCCGTCGTTGAAGGTGCGCAAGATTGACGCCGTGCTGTCGTCAATGTCGATTACTGAAGATCGGCTCAAGTCCGTCGACTTCACCGACAAGTACTATCAAACCCCGGGCAAGTTCGCGATGAAGTCCGGCAGCCAGATCAGCGACCCGATGCAGGACCTCAAAGGCAAGAAGCTCGGCGTGCAGCGTGCCTCCACCTATGACCGCTTCGCTACCGAGCAGCTGGAAAGTGCAGGTGTCGAGGTCGTGCGCTACGCCTCGCAGAACGAAGCTTTCCTCGACCTGGCCGCGGGGCGGCTGGATGCCACCCTCGCCGACATCGTCAATACCGAAGAGAGCTTCATCAAGACGCCCGCCGGCCAAGGTTTTGCGCTTGTCGGTCCGGATGTCAACGACCCCCGCTACTTCGGTCGGGGTGCGGGCATTGCCGTGCGCAAGGGGGACAGCGCCAACCTGGCGCGCCTGAACGCCGCCATTGCCGCCATTCGCGCCAACGGCACCTACCAGCAAGTGCAGAGCAAGTACTTCCCGTTCGATATCTACGGCCAATGACCCCGGCTGACGAGGACTTTCATCATGCTTCACGGCTACGGTTCGAGCATTCTCGATGGCGCGTGGTTAAGCATCAGCCTGGCCCTGATGGCGATGGCCCTGGCCATCAGCCTCGGCCTGGTCGGCGCCGCCTGCCGGCTGTCACCACTGCGCTGGTTGGCAGCCCTGGGCGAGATCTACACCACGGCAGTGCGCGGCATTCCTGACCTGGTCCTGATTCTGCTGGTGTTCTATGGCGGACAGGACCTGATCAACCGTCTTGCGCTGGCGCTGGGCTACGAGCAGTACATCGACATCAACCCGTTCATCGCCGGGGTCTGCACCATGGGTTTCATTTTCGGTGCCTATCTTTCGGAAACCTTTCGCGGGGCCTTTCTCGCCATTCCCGAGGGTCAGGCCGAAGCAGGGGCCGCTTATGGCATGGGCAGCCTGCAGGTGTTCTGGCGGATCAGCGTGCCGCAGCTGGTGCGCCTGGCGCTGCCGGGTTTCACCAACAACTGGCTGGTCTTGATCAAGTCGACCGCGCTGATTTCCGTGATCGGCCTGCAGGACATGATGTTCAAGGCCAAGAACGCAGCCGATGCCACCCATGAACCGTTCACGTTCTTCCTCACCGTGGCAGGGCTCTACCTGCTGCTGACCAGCCTGTCGCTGGTGCTGCTGCGCAGCGTGGAAAAGCGTTATTCGTTCGGCTTCAAAGCCGCCGAACTATGAAGGGAAGGTTTGCATGATGCTTGACTACCCACTTATCTGGCAGAACCTGCCGCTGTACCTGAACGGCATTGCGCTGACCCTGAAGGTGCTGCTGATTTCCCTGGCCTGCGGCCTGGCACTGGCTATCCCACTGGCACTGATGCGCGTTTCGCATTCCTGCCTGCTGCGCTACCCGGCCTGGCTCTACACCTATGTCATTCGTGGCACACCGATGCTGGTGCAGTTGTTTCTGGTGTACTACGGCCTGGCACAGTTCGAACTTGTGCGTCAGAACCCGCTCTGGCCGTACCTGTCCAGCGCAACCTTCTGCACCTGCCTGGCGTTCGCCCTCAACACCAGCGCCTACAGCGCCGAGTTGCTGGCCGGCAGCCTGCGGGCCACGCCGCGCGGCGAAGTTGAAGCCGCACGTGCCATGGGCATGTCGCGCCTGGCCTTGTACCGGCGCATCCTGCTGCCGTCGGCCCTGCGTCGATCGCTGCCGCAGTACAGCAACGAAGTGCTGATGATGCTACAGACCACCAGCCTGGCTTCGATCGTCACCCTGGTCGATATCACAGGCGCGGCAAAAACCTTCAACGCTCGTTACTACCTTCCGTTCGAGGCATTCATTACTGCGGGGCTGATCTACCTGGCCCTGACGTTCCTGCTGGTTCGCCTCTTCAAGCTGGCCGAGCGCCGCTGGCTGAAGTACCTGGCCCCACGCAAGCACTGAGGAGCACCCATGCAGCAAATCGACCATATCCTGCCCTGGAGTGCCTGCGGTACCCAGCGCACTCTGCGCCTCTTCCGCTTCGGCAACGGCCCGCGCAAAGCTTATATCCAGGCCTCTCTGCACGCTGACGAACTGCCCGGCATGCGCGTGGCGGTGGCATTGAAGGCCCGTCTGGCCGAGCTGGAAGCCCAAGGCCGACTCACGGGCGTGATAGAACTGGTTCCACTGGCCAACCCGATCGGTATCGGCCAGATGTTCCAGGCCACCCATCAAGGCCGTTTCGAGTTCAGCAGCGGCAAGAACTTCAACCGCGATTTTCCGGCACTGACCGAAGCGCTCATCAGGCGCCTGGAGGGCCATCTAGACGAGGATGGCGAGGCCAACGTGGCCATCATTCGCCGCACCATGCTCGACATCCTCGACGACTTGCCTGCTGCGCCATCGGAGCTCGAAGGCCTTCGTCGCCTGCTTCTGCAGCATGCGTGCGACGCCGATGTGGTGCTGGACCTGCACTGTGATTTCGAATCGGTGATGCTGCTGTATGCACTGCCGCAAAACTGGCCCCGCTTGCGCTCGCTGGCGGCACGCCTGGGTGCTGAAGCTGCATTGCTGGCCGAGGATGCTGGCGGCAATGCGTTCGACGAAGCCTGTGCGCTGCCATGGGTGAAGCTGGCCGAGCATTTTACGCAGGCAAACATCCCGTTGGCCTGTATCGCCACCACCATCGAGCTGCGCGGCATGGCCGATACCGAGCGAGAACGTTGCCAAGCCGACGCAGAGCACATTCTTGCCTACCTGGCCGACCAGGGCTTGGTCAGCGACCCATGGCCGGAGGCACCGCCCCATTGCTGCCAGGCCACGCCGTTTGCCGGCGCCCAGTACGCCTATGCCGAACACCCCGGCGTCGTCAGCTATCTGCAACCTCTGGGTGCGCAGGTTCGAACCGGCGACCCACTGTTCGAAGTCATCGACCCGCTCAGTGACCGCCACAGCGTAGTCAGGGCCACCACCGACGGCATTCTCTATGCCCGCGAACGCCTTCGCTTCGCCCAACCGGGCCTCTGGCTGGCGAAAGTCGCTGGCAACCTGCCCATTCGCCATGGTCGCTTGCTCAGCGACTGATACCAACGAGTACCCATCGATGAACAAACTGGAAATTCAGGACCTGCACAAAAGCTACGGCAACCACCAGGTACTCAAGGGCGTTTCGCTGCAGGCCAAGGCGGGCGACGTGATCAGCATCATCGGCTCCAGCGGCTCGGGCAAAAGCACCTTCCTGCGCTGTATCAACCTGCTCGAGCAACCCAATGCCGGGCAGATCATGGTCAATGGCGAACGCCTGAAGTTGCGTACCTGCCCACGCGCCGGGCTGCGGGCCGCTGACCCGAAACAACTGCAGCGCCTGCGCTCACGGCTGAGCATGGTCTTTCAGCATTTCAATCTCTGGTCACACATGAGCGCCCTGGACAACGTCATGGAAGCCCCGGTGCATGTGCTGGGCATGAGCCGCAAGGATGCCCGTGAGAAAGCCGAGTACTACCTGCACAAGGTCGGCGTCAGCCATCGCCGAAACGCCTACCCGGCACACATGTCCGGTGGCGAACAGCAGCGCGTGGCGATCGCCCGGGCCCTGGCCATGGAGCCGGAGGTGATGCTGTTCGATGAACCGACCTCGGCGCTCGACCCGGAACTGGTCGGCGAGGTGCTGAAGGTGATGCAGGAGCTGGCCCAGGAGGGCCGGACCATGGTGGTGGTCACCCATGAAATGGGCTTCGCTCGCGAAGTCTCCAACCAGGTCATGTTCCTGCATCAGGGGCTGGCCCTGGAGCGTGGCGATCCGCGCGAGGTACTCGCTCGTCCGCAGTCCGAACGCTTGCAGCAATTCCTTGCCGGCAGCCTCAAGTAAGCCTCCACAGGCGCCCCCGGCTGCTGCCGGGGAAGCCTTGGGATACACTACGGCACTCATTCAGGGAGTGTTGAGCCGCATGCCGAGCAATTCGAAAAACACCACCGTGTACGCCTCGCCAGTCATGCGCAAGTTGTCGGAGAGCCTGACCGACCTACCGCCTTCGCTGCGCAAGGTCGCCGATTACATCCTGCGTCACCCGCTGAAGGCAGCGACCCTGACCATCGAAGACATGGCCCAAGCCACCGGCACTTCGCCAGCGGCCGTCAATCGCCTGGCCAAGGCCCTGCAACTGGGCGGCTACAGCGGCATGAAAGCCGAGCTGGTGACGACCTTGCAGCAAATGGTCTCGCCCGTGGACAAACTGCGCAATGAGTTGGCCCAGCGGCCCGGTGGCGATTTTGGGCTGCATGAGCAGATCCAGAGCGCCAGCAGCAACCTGGCCACTGCCGCCAGCAACAACCAGGCCGATGCGTTCGAAGCCTTCGTCAGCAACCTGATTGCGGCACGCAAAGTCTACGTGCTGGGTTTCGGCAACAGTGTCTACATGGCCGGCCTCGCGGCCTCGACGCTGGTACCGTTCTGTAAGGACACCTGTGCCATCAGCATGGAGGGTGGCAACGAGAATGCCGCCTACCGTCTGGCTGCCATCACCGAGCAGGATGTGCTGCTGGCGATTACCCTGCCCCGCTACTCCCAGGACACCCTTCAGCTGTCGCGCTTTGCCCGCGAACGCAATGCCACGGTGCTGGCGATTACCGATTCGCCCGCTTCCCCCCTGACAGCCATCGCTCACCACGTGTTGTTCGCGCCCGCCGATCATCCGGTGCTTACCAGCTCCAACATTGCCGTGCTGGCACTTATAGAAGGGCTGGTAGCCGGCGCCATGGCGCGCAACAAGGAAGCGGTGAAGCTGGCGACAGAGTTGACAGAAAGCGTGATGTCCTACCTGCATGTGCCCAGCGGCAAGGCTTCAAAAAAGTAGTCACTGCCTGATTGGGGCGGATCGTTCCTGAGCGGCCTTACTGCCACACTGCCAGGCGCCGCCACGCAGGTCGACCGGCAGTTCGCGGCCCAGTTCGATGATAGCCTTGAGAACAAGGCAGTGCATGCAGTGTTTCCAGGCGGTTGCGCGGTGCTGGCAGCGACCCAAGTGGAAGAGATCGAACGCGCGGAATGGCAGGACCTGGGCATGCCGGAGACGCTGAGGGTGAACCGCGTGCGCGAGTTCGGCCCGTTGATCATCTCCATCGACACCAAGGGCAACAACCTGTTCGAGCAGAACAGGGCCCGCTTCAACGAGCGCAAGGGGGCGGTGATCGAGAAGATCGACAGCCAGGTGCGGTTCATCCAATAACCGCGTGCGACAGGGGCCACTTTGTGGCCCATTCGCGGGCAAGCCCGCTCCCACAGGGATATCACCAAGCCTGAGGGCAGTGATATCCCTGTGGGAGCGGGCTTGCCCGCGAATGGGCCGCAAAGCGGCCCTTGGCGCGTACCCCTCAGGCCCTCAACCTACCAGGTTGAAGTCCGCTGCAGTCACAGTGGTTGCATCCGCCACCCCCACAAGGCGGATGGAGTCGGTAGCACCGATGCTGACCAGCGTATCCGCGCCGTCATCGGCGATGGTAACGTTGGCGGCAAAGGTGGCCGCGGTGATGTTGAAGGCAGTGATATCCAGCAGGTCCTGCCCACCCGTCGCATCGCTATCGAAGTTGATGATCAGGTCATTGCCGAAGCCGGCGGCGAACTGGAAGACATCATTGCCATCAGTAGCCATCATGGTGTCATCACCCGCGCCGCCGTTTACCGTGTCGTTGCCAGCCGCACCGTTGATGAAGTCATTGCCACTGCC
>Ga0247821_10000056_pt1 | contig 55589 bp, 82 predicted proteins | sample 13C_Glycerol_Day_FD_192481 | JGI IMG/M metagenome (GOLD analysis project Ga0247821, IMG submission 192481) | Soil microbial communities from agricultural site in Penn Yan, New York, United States - 13C_Glycerol_Day14 | ecosystem: Environmental > Terrestrial > Soil > Agricultural land | place... | reverse complement strand
TTCCTAGACCGGTCCGAGGTCAGCTCGGGGGAAGCAGCACCACTGTCGGGGGGAAGACGGTGGTGATACCTAAAGCTGACCTCGGACCGGTCTAGGAAGGTCGGTGTTCTAAGAAGCTGGTTGCTGCTCCCTAGGATCCGCGACCTTGATGTGAACACCAGACACATTCTCTGTCACGATCTCATCGATCGCATCATCGATTGCTGCTTCTTGAAGCTCAAGAGGAAGCTCGTCCGATGTTCGAGTCACTCGTGCCAGTAGGGACAGGGTGCCGTACCTGGGTGCATCCCATGCGTACCACTCATCGAAGTGAGTGAAGTAGTTGTAGGGATTGTCACTGGTGGTGACCATGTAGTACTCGCTCACGACCCACCTCCAGATAGACCCTCAGTCAGTGTGGACACCGAGATGCCCAACTGATTGGCTACCTCGGCCAGGCTGTACCTGTCATTGCGAAGCATGAGCATGGCCCTGTTGAGATCGGCCGTACTCATAGCCGGCTTCTCCTTAGGAGTGGCCAGCTCCTTGATCTTCTCCACGTCGGTGTTGTCAAGAATCCTTTCCAGTTTACTGTTGCTGATAGCACCAGCCTGGATGGCTTCCCACTGACGTGGTGTGATCTTGACCTGCTGCTTCTTGGCTCCTACCCTCTGGCGTGCGTCCTTGAGTTCCTTTGCCCTGATCTTCTTGATCTCGGCAGGATCCAGGTCGGGGTTGTTCTGCAACCTCAACTTCAACCTGGCATTGCCGATGAGCTGGGCCTGCCTCTCAAGAGGCGCATTCATAAGCGCTTTGCTCAGCGCTGCATCGAGATCCTTGACGTCCTCGGCATAGACCTTAGCCGCTGACGGTGAGTACTCGATGTTACCAATCCCCAAGTACTCTTTCCTTGCTTGGTTGGCCAAGGCCTTGAGCTTGTTGGAATGGTTGGCGTAGATGACCTCCATCGGAGTCCGCTTGTTAGAGACGAGCGTGTGAGCATCGTCCGTCTCAGCAAGCTTGGTGGACTTGATGGTTACAGGGTCGCCATTGGCTTTCTTGACACCCGTCTCCACATAGACGAGCTTGCCCGTTTCGCGATCGATCGGACCGCCATCCTTGGCAGGCCTGAGCTTTCGCGCATTGACTCGCTCGTCCGACGTCGCCTTCGAGATGATGGTCGACGCACCAGCAGTAGCCTTGCCCTGATACTTCTTCTTCAGAGCAGCGATGCCGTTCTGTTGGGCAGACAGCTTCCAGTTGAGTCCGTGCTTCTCGGCATCGATGACCACCATGGAATGACGAACAGCCCGAGCAAGTTCCTCACCAGGTGCACCCTTGATGTGCATGTCGGTGATGAGGTTGGACACGTCGCCCATCTCACGGCCCTTTTGCTTGGCCGTCATCTTGGTCATGCCCTCGTATCCCGGATACTCGATCTTAGGGTCGAAACCCTTCAGACCTTCCAAGGGCGGTTCTGTGGAGATCTTGCCCTTGTTGTTGGGGATGACCAGAACAGTGTCTCCGTCGAAGTCCGCACCAGACAGACGTTCAGCCACAGAGTGGTGAATGCCTACAGCATCGGGTGCGTTACCGAGAAGTCGCTTCGCATCAGGATGGCGGTTGTTGACCTTCAGTTCAGGGATCTCGAACTTGCCGCCATGAGGATAGCGAACCAGAACAACTCGCTCCCCGTCTTCGTACCTAGGTGCGTAGATCTCACCTGGAGGAAGCGTGTTCACCGGGAGTATGACATGCGACGCCTGCCGTGGCAGGTGAGCGGCCTTCAGATGTACAGCAGAAGCATCAGCCGAATCAGCGAACTTCTCCAGAAGGTGCTTCTTGACAGCCGCGTTTTCCAGGTTCATGATCTCCCGGAATTCGCGTTCCTTGGCTTCGTATGCCAACTCCAACTGGTTCTTCGCCAGAGGAGGCATCTGCTTCGACAGCATCTGGGATGACAGGTTCTTAGACCATTTACCCCAGTCTCCTTGTTCGTTGACGATGTTCATCACCGAAGAGACTTGACGCTTGCCGTCACTGTCCAGGCTGTAGATCTGACCATTGATGGTCGCACCGAAAGGATCAGCAGGATCGGGGTTCTTGACCCTGTCGATCTCCTTCATTGCGTCGAGCTTGTTGCCGGTACTCGACTTGTTGGTGTTGAACTCAAGGTCTACACCAGGAGGCAGATGGTCGCTGTACATGGCCATGCCCTTGAGATAGTGCGTGTCGTCCACAGCGATACGCACCTGAGCATAGTCGGCCTTGCCGAGCGAAACATCATCCACCCCACGACGAACGTAGATCACGCCGTCAGATTCCGATCCGCCTTCTTCAGCGTACCGAACCTTCACTCTCTTGGAGCTGATCGAGAGAGGCGGCATAACACTGTCGTAGCTGAGTCCTCCATCAGGAGACTTCAGCATGGCGGGACGGATCTGGTCACGATTCCTGTTGACCTCGCTCCACGTCGTGTCAGGGGCGGCCAGGACCTTCATCTTGGTGGTCTTGCCGGTACCCAGTTGTTCGACGTCGATGTAATGGACCTTGTAGCCCTCGTCTTCGAGGATCCGGCGTGCAGCCTTCAGCTTCTCGTGGCTGATCCCAAGATGAAGCTCAACGCCCTTGCCCACGTCGAGATACTTGTGCTTGGCAACTTGGCCGCGAAGCATCTCGGCAGTGTTCTTCAGAACTTCGTTCTTCTCTTTCGCGCCTTCTCGGAGAAGATTCCGGACAGTGGATTCCGGCTTCCCCATGATCTTGCCGATGGCGACGTTAGAGTTTCCGCGGTCCCTGAGCATATTCGCTCGGGCGATGTCAGCAGCCTTCTGAGCGGCGTTCGCGATGGTGACGGTGTCTCGAAGGCTCGAAGAAGTCATCCCGAAACCAGCGGCGATCTCCTTATCGGGGACGTCTTGGTCGCGAAGCTCCTTCAGAGTGCTCAGGAAGCTGACTGAGCGGGCGTGTGGCGTCTCGCCAGAACCCCAGGGGTACCGACCCGACTTCTGGAGAATTCCGTAGTGCTGAAGGGCATCTAGCTCTTCTTCTCCGATAATCAAATCAGACCCCCCATTCTGTGCTTGGACACGATCTCGTTGCTTGTGATGATCGTGTCGTAGACCGCGGAGAGGTACGGACGGTCGAGTGGGTACTCGTGGATTCCGTCGCCCTCCTGATAGATACGAAGCTCGCCTTGGATCTCGAACGGCTTGAAGCCGTATTCCAGACAGAAGAAAGCAGCGTACACGTACAGCTGATCCGGAGACGGCTTGGTCACGCCCGTCTTCAAATCGTGGATGCGAAGGAAGTTCTCCACCTGATCGAATGAGATCGCATCGGCGGTTCCATACGCATACGGCGAGTACATCAGCATCTGTTCCGGCGTCATGCCGTACTGGATAGCGTGATTGACGTACAGCGCCAGAACCGGGTACTTGCCTTCTTCCTGAAGCTCAAGACCGTCAGCAATGCATCGGGCAGCGGTGTCGTGGAGCCTGGTGCCCTTTGCAGCGGCCTCAGCGGACGACAGACGCTCTATGAGCTTCGTTTCGTCGTACCGGAGCCAGTGCGGATTTGAGGCGCTCAGAAAGGCGTGTGTGCCTTCCAAGCGCGGGTGTGAGCTAAACGCGAAGCGCGCGTCGTAGAGCACGAAGCACTTCCTCTTCGTTCGAAGGGTAGATGAAGGCCGCGAACGACATGTCGTTCAACAACTCGACGTAGTACTTCTGGTTCGGTCGAGTCGGAGCATTAGCTCTGACCTTAACTTCAAGAAAGGCGTACCGGTCCCCGTGAAAGATTACGAGGTCCGGTACGCCCTGAAGATAGCCTGGGTCGTTCTTGAGGATGACACTGTCCGGAAACAGAAGCCGAAGCTTCTTTATGAGCTCCGACTGATACTGCGCTTCCGTCACTGCCACTCCTTTCACGACGAAAAAGCGAAGGCTTATTCTATCCCTTCTATCACATCGCATGTTTTCCAGGCTGTTTGGTATCTGCGCGTCCCTACCGCAACAGACGGAAGTGTTGCAGGACTATTCGTGCTCGCGACCCACTAAAGATCGCAAAAGCTATGTCTCGATCGAGCGCACCCAATGATACGGCGGCGTGCCACGAGTCTTCGAAGACTTCCTCCGTTTCTACGTTCTGGACCTTGCGGGTGACGCAGGGGGCTCCTTGTCCGAACTGCTGGAAGTACTTCGTCGCGAACCACTTCGGTCGCCACAACAGATTCGAGGCTCTGTTGTTCCTGCGGTTCCCGTCGAGATTGATCGGCGTGTTGAACAGATGGCTGGGTCGAGTGAGGAATGCCTCCGCTACGATGATCGCGAGTGCTCGCTTGTACTGAACCTTGTTTTTGGTCAGACCGACGTTCACGATGCCTCGTTGGTTCACGAGGTGAGTCATCGTGTGGCCGGTCTCTTCGTTGCGCACTGAACCTTGATCGCTCACGGCGTAACCCGGGAACGATACGATGTCTCGCCACTCTTCATGCATGGGACCCCCACCTGGATCACTTTTTGGTTCAAGCCGGTACGACCCTGATCGAAACCGGACAACGTGGGGCTTGCTCAATCCGGGCGTCTTGCGACAGGTTGCGACGCAATAGACAACTCGGACACGCTTCTGCCAAAAACCAAGTTTTCTCGCGAAAAACTTTTTCATTTACTCTACTTGGTATCTATAGATATCAAGTGAGCTCGCGGGAAGAGTTGTTTTACGAAAATATTTGGTTTTTTGGCAGAGAGGGTGTCCGAGTTGACCCAACTTTTTGCAAAATGCCAGGTTGACTCGAAACACCCTCACCCTTCTGACCTAGTACTTTACGCCGAGGGGGTGACGCCAAATCTCTGTCAAGTACGCGAAATATTTGGCAGAAACTTGGTTGCGGATGACATAAACTTGACAAACGATCTTGAAAATGGGTCGAGATTCGAGTCCTCAACCACTTTTTGCCAACCGTCTGCCAAATATTTTCCAAACTTGGCGGCCTAAGCGGCAAGCTTGAACGGGCCCAGTTTTCGGACAAACTGGACTTCGTTGAAGCTGTGTTTGGTCCTCAAGGCCTTCATCACCGCCTGATCGATCGTCGCATCGGCGAGCAGTACGTAGTAATGCAGCAGTGAGAATGGGGTGTTTAGACGATCAATGCGCCCTTGGCCCTGTTCCCACTGTTTGTACGAATACGTCAGCGAATAGAAAAGCATCGCATCGGTCGTCGTACAGTTCCAACCCTCGGCCCCTGCGGTGTACTGGACCAGATAAATCCACCGCTCCGAGTCTGGAACTTCCTCGTGCTTGTGTCCGTTCCACTCCGCCACTGGACATTCCCCAGCCAGTGTACGGAGGTTCTGCAACTCGTAATCGAAGTTGTAGAACACAATCAAGCGTGGATGGCGCTTCATGTGTTCTCGGACTGCCTCAAGCCGCGAGGGGTCTGAATACACGACCTTCCGCATGACCGAGAAGAACTCCGCAAGGCTGCGGATAGGTCTCTGTTCATACGGATTCCAGCGGTCTTTGGTGACCGCGTCTAGCAACTCCTGATTGTGCCTCACCTTCACGGTGTGCATCACTCTGGTCGTGTGCCGGTCGTATGGCATATGAACCAGAAGACTGTTCCGGAGTCGCTCAAGCTTCTTTACATCGTGGTACTTTTTGATCTTCGGGAACTTGGCGTAGGAGTCGTACTCCACGTGATCGCGTTTGAAGTGGGTGATGTTCTTGTAATACCCGTTAGCGATCATCACGGGAGCGTAGTCCAGCCAAGTGTCCCCCGGTGTGGCGCTAAGCAGAATCCACGTGTTGTTGTTCTGTGGCTTCGCTATATGAATGAAGCTCTTGACCCAAGCCCCACTTCCGACAAGCCTCTGCTCGTCGAAGATGAAGAAGGCACCGCGGACGTTCCTGTACTTGGCGATGTTGTTCCACGAGTCGACCCACAGCCTGCTCTTGAGAGTAGGACTCCGGGCATGGGTGCTGATTCCGACCTTCAGGAACTCGCCTTCCCAGTCGAGGGAATCCCTCTTCTTGGCCGTCGTAATGACGTAGACGTCTCGCGGTACCTGCTTCCTCACATGGTAAACCGCTGCGGTGAGCGACTTACCAGCCCCTACTCCGCCCCAAAGGATCTTCCCACTAGAGAGCGCGTTGACGGCGTCCTCTTGGTGCGGTAGCAGGGTAACGGACACGTTTTACTCCCCATCGGCGTTTTCCTCGATGCCCGTTCGGACGGTGGAGGGATCGACCTTGTACTCGTTCACCCCGGACAAGAACCTCGCCGGCCCGGACAGAGCTTCGTACAGTTTCTTCTGAGCCTGGAACTGCTCGGGCGTCAACCTCTCGGGAAACTGCATGACCTTGTGCTCGGTCCTGAAGACCGGAGGCATGGAACTCTCCCCGCGGATGAAGAACTCCTCCCCAGAAGTCCTCACAGGCTCCTCAGCGGTGATGTGCAGGGTGAAGGCGTCCTCCCCGTCCTTACGGGGCTCCACATGCGTGATGACGGCCTCGGGATGGTCCTTGTAGAACTGCACTGCCGCATCCCGGACGAAGTCGGAGGCCGAATAGTCAGGCGCTTCCTCAACGGGCTTCTGCAGCCTTATGCCCTTCTTCCGAGCGACCAGTTGTTCGTCACCCTTCGAGTCCGCGAAGAACTTCAAGGTTGCCTTCTCGATGGTCGAAGGGGCCATGGGGTTGTCCATTCTCCACATCTCAGAGGGCAGCCACGGGGCCGGCTGAACGGGAACCCACCCTGTGATGCTGACCCTCTGCTTGCCCGTGGCGATGTCCTCCTGGGTCTGAGCGACGAGGCCGGTTCCGTCCGGGTACTTCTCCTCGAACTTCGAAGCCATGCAGGACACGAAGCCGGCAAAGCTTCCGTACTCCTCCTCGGCTTCCTCCGGGTCGACGATCTCTTCGATCATGGCCTTGCGACGCGGCAGGATCGAATCCATTCCGAGCTCCTTGTGCAGTTGTTCCCGCTCGTCGTTCGACATCCTCGGGACAGCCTTGGCGATCCACGCACCCGGGGCCATGTAGCCACGGACTTCCTCACGGTCCTCAGCCCGCAGGACGGGCATCTTCGTCAGATGCGGAGGGAACTTCGGGTCGTACCCCCGCTCACCGACAAGGCGGTCGAATATCGGAGTGTTGTCGTTCATGGCCGTGCCTTCTTTCCGTCGTACTTCGAGTAGTCCTTTGGTGCTGGTGTTACGAAAAAGGGAAAGCTAAGCAAGACAAGGGCAAGGATCCGAGGACCCCTGCCCCTGCCTCATACTCCTGTCCCCGACCCCGTCAGACCCCGTAGTGCGCGAGGAATTCCTGGATGGAGTCGAGGTTGCCGGTCTTGCCGTTCCGGATGTAGTCCCCGGTGTTGGGATTCTTCTGGAGCCACTTTATGGCGTCCTCAGTGTTCCCCTGGAAGACGAGGTTCGAGTTCCGGTCGAAGACCCTCTCGACCCCATCCGGTGTGGACAGTTGGAACTGCGGTCCCTGCTTGCTCATCGCTGCTCCTGCGGGCCTTGCGGCGGCTTGGGGGTCTGCGGACCCTGCAGCGGCTTCGGCTGTTCCTGAGGACCCTGAGGCGGGTTCTGAGGAGGATTGGGCATACGGATACCTACCCTTCAGGTTGCGAGATCCAGGTACTCAGGTTCGGTCAGGATCTCGGTCGTGTCCCTGATGTACACCCATCGGTGTTGCTCCGAGGGGTTGTTTTCGAGGTACTCGACGGCGGCTTCCACCGATCCGCTGAACACAGGGTCGTGTCCGGACGGGCTGACGACGATGACCTTGGACTCAGACGTGCTCATGGGTTCCTCCGTCCAGTATCCCGAAGATCTGACGAGCAACCTCTACCGCTTCGATGGACTGCCCGTGCTCGTCGACACTCCAACTGTTCCCGCCCATGGCGTTCTCGATCGCAGCAACCACCGCGGCGAACTTAGGCTGACTGAACGTGTGACGGAACTGCTCGTCGAGGTAGATCTGGAACGTGTCATCCTTCTTGACGATCCAGGACCCCTCAAAGGCCTTTCGCTGGCTGTAACGCTGGAAGTGAACGACGTCTACGAGGACGTACACCCGGTCGTCGTTTTCCGACAGCTTCCTTGCCGCCGCACCACCACACCAGGCCGCCACCTTGGCAGCGTTCTGAGGCGTGATCCGAACGGCTTCGACGTCGAACGAGTTCCTTCTCCAGGTCTGAATTATAGATTCCGTCATTTCTCCGCCCCCAGGATTCGCTTGACGATTTGATCTGTAGTCCATTTAAGATCGAGGTCGTTGTGATACCCCAACTCGCGTTCCTCTAAGAGGAATTCGTAAATGGCTTTCCAAATCACATTTCTAGTGGTTTCCTCCGCCGCTTGAACGGCCAAGTATGCCTTCGCATCAAGAACCGTTCTCGATGCGCTGATGAAAACCAGGAGCCTTCCGAGATCTCGTTCACTGCGAAGCCGCAGCCAAGCTCTTAGATGCTCCGGGATTCCAGAACGAATGGCGTTTGATCTTTCGTCAAGCACCACATCGAAGTTCGTGTAAGCCGTCAAATGACCCTCAACACGACGAGCTTGCGGTAGTAGTTCTTGTCCGACTCGGTCAGGGACTCCCAGAACTCCCTGAGCTCCCGCGGGTGACAGTAGCGGCTGTCCCGGCTGAAGAAGCTCACCAGACGCACCAGCGTGGCGTTGTCCGGGCCTTGCATGAATGCTATGAGTTCCTCAACGTCCGTCGCCGGAACCTGGAACAGCTTCCTCATCTGTTCTCCCCCACTCCGCAGGTGCACTTGTGTTCCTGAGACCGCCTGTCACGCTTCCCGCAGTACCACGCATGCGGAAGGTAGTCGGCTTCCTTCTCGACCACGTCCTTGATGCTCCGAAGAGCCACGCTTTCCGCTACGTCGTTCGACAGGTAGGTATCCAAGTCGTACGCCGTAGTCCCCAAGGACCTCAGGAGGTTTGCGAGTTCCTCCCGAATGATCTGACGGATCCGGTCTTCACTGACGGGCACGGGCTTGGGCGCCGTGAAGGTCAGGTACTCACTGACGCTGACAGTCCTGCCGCTCTCCGAGTGATGGAGAACCCACAAGTCGGCGTATTCCGGAGAGGCCTTGAGAAGGTGCTCCCGGATCTTCTCCGCGGGTCCGGTGAGGATCGGACGCATGGTACTGAGCTCGTAGATTACGTCGATCATCACTTCTCCAGGATTCTCTCGATGAGGCGTCGTGCGATCCGGTCAAGATACTGCTCGAATCGCTCGGGGCTCCGCTTGTACATGGGCAATCCTTCCTTGCCCACGATCTCCTTCAGCGTATTCCGTACCTCGGTGAACTTCTCCTTGTAGAGGTACTCGGTGATGGAGACGATCTCTTGCGTTTCCCCGATGCAGACCGCCGACCAGTCATCCGGGTATCCGTACTTCAGTCGGCGCTTGACTTCCTCAGGAGGTCTGGAGAAGACCGGGCGCATCATGGTGTTGAAGACGGTATCCACGATCACCGCCTCGCCGCTTGGCGGTTCGGCGAGTACGTCATCAGCGGATGCCCAGAATCTTCTTGGTGATCTGGTCGGCGACGATGTCGATCTGCGGCCGGGGTCCCTCGACGTTGCAGTTCCAGCAGGCCTGCTCATCGAGCTTCTCCAGTTCCTCCAGAACGACGGCGAACGTGTCGATGTACCGCTTGGACGATTCGATCTCAGCGTTGTTCTCGCTGCTGATCTTGGCGAGCCAGGGATCATCCATCATCTGCTTCCGGATGCGCTTGGATCCGTCTTCATAGACCCCGACGAACTGGATCTGGGTGTCGGACATGAGGAACTTCAGCTCGGTTACAGTGCACCAGCGATTTTCCTTCAGGGCCCGGTCCCACCCCCAGTCCTGGGCCATGTCGTTGGTGCTGGCTCGCTTGTTGCTGTCCTCGATCAAGACACACAGGCCGTTCTTGAGGTGCTTGCCGTCGGGCAGGAACTCGTCCGTGTCCGGGTCCATCACGTAGAACTTGTCGACGATGTGCGGGACGCTCGTCTGAACGACGTCAACCTGCGCCATCATCATGAAGACCGCGGTGGAGTAGTACCGGTCGTTCTCCTCGTCGTACACCACCCAGTGGCGGGTGAGGGTTTCCGGCTTCTCCGAGAGGTAGGTCAGTACAAGAGCCTTCGAACCCTCGAAGAACGGGGGCTTCTTCTTGTTGCTCTTGAAGAGGACCTTGAAGTGATCCGTTGGCATTGATTGCTCCGGTGTGTGGGTGTGTGGGTGTGTGGGTGTGTGGGTGGGCACCTTTTAGAGTCTTACGCCCACTGGACTTCCTGCTCTAGGTGAACAGCCTGACGATCTTCTCAGCGGCCTGCTGGGCGAGTATCGTCATCCCGCCATCGTCGTCGCTGTGATAGGTGGCCTTGGCCTGTGCCGAGACAGCTTGGAGGACAATCTCCTCGACCATCGCCTGTTTCTCCGTGGTCTTCGCTCGCCTACGCTCCCTGTCGGCGGCGAGGTAGGCATCTACCGAGACGTGCTCCATGTCTCTGCCACGGCACACGGTCCAGCCGGGAGACATCGCCTTCCGGTTGAGCCATTCCACGGTCTGTTCCGGCGTTCCGCTGAATAGCGGAGACTTATCGGCACCATGGACCGTGTCGAAGTAGAACGACGTCATGCAGCATTCCTCCATTCGGACAAACCAAGGGCTGCCAGTTCGTAGTACTGCTTGTCCTCGACGGTCCACGAGCCAAGAAACTCGTAGAACTCCCGAAGATCCAGCGGCCTCCTGTTCGTGTTGAAGAAGTGGTAGAGCGCCATGAGCACTCCACTCTTGTCTTTTCTCATGTCAGCCCAAAGCGCGTCGTCGATGATGTCGAGCAATTCGCCGAACGTAACGTGCGGATCCGTTGTGGTCACCGACCACGACCCAACACGGGTACTACGCCCGTTTTTTTCGGACATGAGATTCCCTTCCCCTACCTGTTTGCGCGCCGGTATCTGCGTCGCTCGATCCGGAAGCGGATTTCAGCGATAATCAAATCAACTGCCTTCGCGGCAGCGATTACAAGGAACGCAGCTCCGATCATGGCTCCGTAGATCACGAGCCAGTAGGCGATGAAGAAATCCCACACAGTCGACATCAGGCAGCTACACGCCTGTGAGATCCGTGGCCGGCCGTCCGCTTCTCGATCCGCATAAGACCGAGTTCGATCAGTTGGAGGTGGCGGTTGTTCTTGAAGTTGGAGGGGACCTCTTCCGGCATGGCGGCGGTGTTGGTGTCGTCGAGCTTGGGCGTCTCCGGCTTGGGGTGCTTCTCGGACCAGTAGGAGGTTCCGGCATCGACGGCAATCGCCACGACGACCACCCCCAGTGACACCAAGAGTACGACGATGAGTATGTTCACTTCCTGCTCTCCTTCGGATTACCTGACTCGACAAGCAGGAGCCCGCCCACGACAAGCAGGCAGGCTCCTACCATCCCAACCAACACGCCGATGAAAAACTCCATCGACTTTTACCGGCCTCTCCCGATGGACCGGAATCCGTAGCCCATGACGAACCCGCAGAACAGCAGGATCACTCCTCTGAGAGCTTCCCACTCGACGGGGGTCATGCGGTGATGGCCCTTCGCTCGCCGTCCTCGACCCAGCCGGAGTCCTCCTCGACCTGAGCATCGATCAGGTTCTCCAGCTGAAGCGCGGCGATCTCCTCCTCCGGATCACCCTCGATCGGGACGTGGGCGTACTCCAGCTCCAGCTCGTCCTCGTGGAGCGTTCCCATGAAGATCTTGAGGTACGCGGCGACACCCTGCTGTCCGCTGACATCCCAGTTGAACGGACGGAGAGTGACGTCCACCCGGTCGAACTCGACGACGTCCGCGAGGTGCACGGTCTCCTCATCCAGCGGAGTGCGCTTGTTCTTGGACATCGTGATGAGGAAGATCCTCGGGGGCCGCCGGCCGTCCATCTTGACAGTGACGGGGAGGTGGAAGTAGTGCGTGCCGTCGTCGGCGATCTTCTCCTTGACGGTCCACCCGGCCTCGTGGAACTTGATCGCGTCTGCCTCTTCCAGGTCGACGGCGAAGTTCCGCTTGCCCTTGGCGTTGTAGAGCCGCTCCTCGCCCGCGAAGTTCCGCCACTTGATGGGATAGTTCCGGAGGGTGAGCTCCTCGTCGACGCGCTTGTAGGGACGCGGCTTGAGTATCGGAGTCCGGTCCAGTTCCTTTGCCATACCTGTTCCTGTTCTGAAGTACTGCGTTGGGATGCCAGCTTTTTCGGCAAGCTGTGAGCAATGCGTTGCGCCGTTGGATTCATCCTTGATGAACGCTAGGCACAAATCTGCACCGAGTTTGACCATCTCGGCGTTGCGGGCGTATCCGGCGCCTCTCTTGCGAGGACCTTTCCAGTCCGCGGGGTGACGCTCCAAGTTGTCGCTCAGATCCAAGCCGACTTCTATGCCCCACTCGTCGGCGTGATTATCCGCGCCGGTGAGGCAGTCGCCATGGACCAGAGTGAACCTCCCGAACTCACCCAGGATCTTGTAGAGCTGATCCCAGACGAGTTCACGGTCCGGCCAGTCACGACTGCCGGTGACTAGGACTCGGATGACGAAACTTCCGTCTCGTCTCGATTGAAGTTGGCGCGACGGCACCTGTCGTAGTGGTTAGAACTCTCGGGATCGCACTCCCGCTTGAAGCACGCGCTGTGGTTCGGTGCTCGCCGTCGAGGAGCGGGATCCGACTTGAGGTTTTCCAGACCCTCGATACCCACCTCGCCCAGCCTCCTTCTCTCGATCTCGACGATGTTCCGGTTCACCGCTTCAGAGACCTTCACCAGGTCCCTGAAGACCCGGGTCATGTCCTTGATGGCCTTGGTGAGTTCCTGGAGATCCTTATTCCGTTCGGACATCAGTCCTCTTCTTCGTCAGACTGCGACACGTCCAGCAAGTCACGTCGCAAGCGAATCCATGCATGTGTGGTTCGAGGTACTTGCACGAAGGATCGTTACAAGCCACTCTGCTGACGAATCGATAAAACTCCTCGATGTCAGCGAGAGCGTGCCTGGCCGTTATCTGTTCGAGGAATATCTCGCGCTTGGTTCCGACGCACCAGCACGTCCCCATTGCGTGTTGACTCGGTGAATGAAGATTGAGAATACGACGAACCCAATTCTTCACCTTGCCTCCGTTCTCAGAGAACCTGCGGGAGCCACTTGCTGACGAACTCGCCGAGGACGCCGTCGTAGACCTCGCTGTCCGGGAGGCTCGCGTAGTTCTCCAGGTCTCCCGTGAAGAACGCCGATGCGTTGTCCCGGATCCGCCCGGTCATGGTGTCGAGGCCGTCCATGAAGTCCCGCGCTCCGCGGTCCTTCCCGAAGACGACGAAGGCGAAGAACGTCTTCTCTCCCGAGAGATCGCGAATCATGTCCTGGGCCGCGATCTCACTGTCGGGCCCACCATCGGTCTGGAAGATGACCAGCGCGGGCTCGTCCTCCTTCGCGTCCTTCTGGAAGTTCACGGGCGCTTCCAGAGCATCCGCGTAGTTGGTGGACCCCCAGGGCTGGAGCGGGTGGCTGCGGTCGACCCAGCCGACGTAGTACGGGTCCAGCTCGGCCACCTCGACCGAGCTACGACGAAGGGGATTCCAGCGCGTCTTCTTCACCGGCGATCCGACGAAGGTGGCGTCGGCCTTGTTCAGACTCACCTCGTAGGCTTCGCTGACCTTGGAACCGAAGTACCACGCCTCGATGGTCCCGTCGTCGTCCAGCGCCGAGGCGAGGCCGAGAACCTGCTCGGTCAGTCGCTGCACCGCACCGGCCTCGTACCACCGGTACATGGAACCGCTGTGGTCCAGGACGAGACGGACCTTCACGCCGCCCTTGCCGTCGGCCACGATGTTGTGCTTGGCGAGACTGGCATTCGCGGTCTTCTGGAGATCAGCCATGGGCGTCTTGATCATGTTGTACGTCATGCGTCGATTTCCTTCTCTTCAGTTTTCGCTGCAGGTATTGGACCCATGGAAAACCCCCGGCGGAGAATTTCCGCGGGCATGTTCCGAGCGTCGATATGGGCGATGAGCGCCCCGCCAGGAAGCTTCTCGATCTTGGCGGATCCGACGATCTCCCCTTCGCCGGTCTCATTGGGGCTGGTGAGTTCAACCACCCCAATGAATATCGGCTTCTTCGGAGCCATTCGCTTCTTGTCCTTGAATCTCTTGAGAGATAAGCGCCGGGCAGGACCGCTCATGCTTGCCTCCAGGACTTCAGTCCTCGATGATCGTGCTCTTGTTCTTGGTGAACTCGTTGACGTACGTGAGCCGCTTGTCGCCGTCGTAGGTGAGCTCGTAGTACTTACCGTCGGGGATGTCGGTGATGACGATGGCCTTCCAGTGCTGCAGGATCTTGGTGAAGGTCACGACGTAGACCTCGAACGCCGGCTTCTCGAAGGCCACCGAATACTGCGAGTCGACGTAGTTGATCAGCGTCCGCTTGGCCTGTGCAACGAGATCCTTCGGAGCGTTCGGGATCGTCAGGAGAGGACGTTCCTTGGGCTCAGGCTGATCGAGGTACAGACGCTCCACAGTGACCCTGTGCGTCGCGTTCCAGTCCTCGACGTCCGCCCTGCACCTCGGGCAGGTGTCGACGCCCCCACAGCGCTTCACGCCCGCTGCGTCGTCGTTGGTTCGGTTGTAGATGCTGCCGGGGATCTGATGTCCGTGTCCGGTGCGTGCCATGTCTGTTCCTAACCTCGGGCAGTAAGGCCGATACCCGCGTTCCGAAGTGTGGTGACGACCATCTCGGCCGTCTCGGTGTTGTACATGCCGGTCTCGACCAGAGCCTCGATTGCCTTCTGCCTCTCGACGGGACCGTCCTTGAGGAAGTAGTACCCGACGGCCTCCAGTTCAGCCTGGAGCTCTCCCGGGTCGGGGGAAGGCGTGTCGTGGTGCCCCTCGATCCAGTCGAAGACGATCCCGAGGATCGCATAGGCATCGTTCCCATTCATCGGGTCAGTGCCCAGCTTCTTAATTCGACGACGTTCCATCTTCGACCTCCAGGTCTAGGTTCAATTCCCGCGGGCGTTTCTTGCCATGGAAACCCCTATCGACAGTGGCGGGGCGCCAGTCAACTCCTGTGCACCATACAGGAACTGAACTAGCGCCCCGTCTCACTGGTTTCTGAACTTGTCAGCCGTGTCGACGTTCCACGGACTCAGGAGAGTTCTCGCCCGTGCCCTGGTACTTGCCGCACTTCACGCAACCCTGATAGAGCCCGCAGCCGCAGGACTCCGTCGACGGGAAGTCCACAGGGTCCACCTGCTGCCGGACGATTCCCGTCTTTCCGTTGCTCAGTTCGACGACCTCGTAGTACTCGTCATCCCCGAGCTTGGGGAGAACCGCCGCCATCTTGTCCCCGTACTTCAGGGCCTCCTCATCGGTGACGATGGGGTCGTTCTCCTCGAACACGTTCCTGCTCATGCGTCGAAGGTTCCCTTCTCTCTGTCGGGATGGGTGCTGTCCCACAACTCCGGGTTCAGTGCGAGTTCCTCCCAGAGGAACTTCTTGAGGACGTTGGGCTGCTCCTCCGGAACGTTCCGGATCGACAGACCCTCAAGCGGCTGCCGGTGACCGAAAATCTCGTCCTCGAATTCCGGAAAGATCGTTCCCGAAACGGTTTCGCCGTCCTCGTTGAGTTCGGCCTCACCGACGACCTTGCCGTTGAGTGTGACTTTGCCCTTTTCGGTCATCATGCCTTCCAAGGGGGTTTCTTCGCGGTGAAGTTGACCTGCATCGACAGGCTGCTGATGAGACCATGAGTCACCGCCGAATTGAACTTCCGACGGAACTCTTCTTGGGTGATCTTTCCCCCGATAACACCATTCGGGTCGAAACTGATCACGCCGACCTCGCGACCAAGGGCGTCCAGTACCGGAAACTCCACCGGCTTTGCTTTGGGCGCACGCTTGCGCCACGGAGGCCATCTCACGCTGCGTTCTCCTGGAATGTGGTCTTGTCGACGAAGGCCTCGAAGTCGCCGAACTTCTCGATGGACTGGGCGGCATCTTCGGCGAGCATGTTGAAGTACGCCATGTCCACCACGTCCGCGATGGATCCGGTGCCTTCTACGGCGTCCTTGGGGTTCTCGAACACCATCCGCTCTATGGCGCCGCCCTCAAGGGTGCTGATCATCTCGGCCTCGGCCCACTTGTAGCCCTTGGTGCCGGCTACTGCGTAGTCCTTCCCGTCCCGAACACAGACGAGGTCCCCGCCCTTGAAGATGTCCTGGTCGGGGTTGATCGGCACGAAGAGCCCCGAGCGCCCGACGTGCGTGTCCCTCTCTCCCTTCTCGTCCTGCTCCTGGGTGACCATGTCGTCTTCTAGAGCGTCGTCCTTCTTGCCGCCGATGGTGAGCTGACCTTCCGGGAACCGGAGGTACATCGCTCCCTTCTGAACCTGCTTGGTGACGCACAGGTCGTTGAAGGTGATCGGCTCGTCGGTGAAGAGCGTCTTGAAGACGTACGGCTGCTGGAATTCAGCTCCGACGGCCTTCCAGTGCTCCGGCTTGCCCTTGGCGTTCCACCCCACGTAGGCGATGAACACGGCGTCGTTCACGAGGCACATCTTCTTGTAGGTGGCCTCGTGCTCGAAGGTGTAGCCATACTCCGCGCCGAACTCGTGGATGAACTCGATGAGGTCCGGAGTGGCTCCCGGGATCTTGATCGAGTCGGTCTTGATGTGTGCGACGGTGAAGCCCATCTCCTGCACTGCCTTCTTCAGCAGTACCATGAACAGGGCACCGCGCTTGGCGACGATGTTGTCGACGTTGCGCTTGTCCCGGAACGGGTTGTTGAACTTCGCCGAGGTGTAGCCGTAGATCGAGTTGATCACCAGCTTCAGCGCGTTCGAGAGTGCCTCCGCTTCCTCCTCAGTGCCCGGAACGGGGACGCCGGGCAGGAGTCGAGCGAACTCGTCGTAGTCGCCGTGCTTGAGCGCCAGACGGGCTTCCACGAGCCGACGGAACGTGTCGGTGTACTTCCCGAACAGGTTCAGCTGAATGATCGAGGACGGGTGCATGGACGCGATGTCCAGGAGGAAAACGTCCTCGTACATTCCGGGCTCCGCGTAGACGTAACCGCCTTCGCCGACCACCTCGCCGCGGAAAGTGCTCTTCTCGGTCTTGTTGTACGGGTCGAACTTGTACCCGTCGTCCGCGCCCTTCTTGGACTCGCCGAACATCTCAGAGAGGTCCGTGTAGACGAAGTCCTTCTGCGGGTTTCGCTCGTCCCCGAACATGATCCGGATCGCGTGCTGGCGGGTCGAGTTGTTGACCTCCAGACCGCTCATCTCGGCCAGGGCCTGACGGGCGACGAAGTCCTGCTTGCAGGCCTTGAAGACCTCCTTGAGCGAGGTCACGTCGTTTCCGCAGTACTTGACGACGTCGTTGATGCGCTCCTTCGGAACCGGCTGGTCCCAAGGAATGTCCATCTCCATGTGATGGATCCCCAGGACGATCTGCCACTTCTTCAGGGACTGCTTGACCGAGCTGAAGTCGTACACGTCCGCATAGGACAGCGACCATGCCTTGCCGTACTGGGCGGACGGGTCCTTGTCGACGATGATCTTCTGCGAGATCTTGTAGAGCTCTGGCGTCGTGGCGCCGAGGTACCGGGCCCAGAGGATGTGGTTATCGTAGGGTCGGTTGTTGAAGCCGACGAGCTTGAAGTTGAAGATCAGAGTCTCGATCTCCTGAGGAGTCGGCTCGATCATTTCGACGACCGTGTCGGAATCCTCGTAACTCCAGCAGACCACGAAGAGGTTCGGGTACACCTCGCAGTCGAAGAAGACGATGCGCTCGTCCTTCACCTCGACGGGCTTCTCCGGCGGCGTCTCGTCGTCGCTGACAGCCGAAGCGAACCGCATCTTGGCGACGGTCCTGACACAGATCTCCGACTGGTTCTTACTGTTCATCGCGAACAGAAGGATCTTCTGCCGCATGTCGCTGACGTCGAACGGATAACCGGCCTCGTATGCCTCGTCGAGAAGGTGCTTGATGAAGTCGACAGAAGGCTTGGTACCGGAGTGATACTGCTTCAGCAAGTTCTGCTGAATCATGTGGCGAAGGCCTTCTTCGCTCTTCAACTTGGTCTTTTCAAGCACCGGCTTTTTCTCCCTGAATGGCAAAGGGCCAACCGGCATGGTGGCCACCGAAACGTTGTTGCACTTCGTCAGCTTTCTACGGAGGGAAGCGTTACCCCTGTAGGACTTGATCTCGATTCCGGGCGCATACTCGGAAGCGAGTTCCGTGACGTCGCCGTCGTAGATGTAGTGAAGGTGTACGCCGTTCCCGCTCTTGCTGAGTTCTGCATAAGTCGGGGGCCAACCGGCACTAGCCGCCTTGAGGTTCTCCTCAAGCGACTTGTTTCCGTCCTCATCCGTCAAGTCGAAGTCGATGACGATGTGGTTCTCGGGAATCTTGACGAAGTGAAGCTTCGACGTGTCGAGGTCCCCCAGCACCGTGGACACCACTTGGTCGTCTTCGGGGATGAACGGATTCCCGTCCTTGTCGATCCGCTCCGACTTGTCCCAGTAGAGCTTGGGGTTCCCACTTGCGTTGGCGTACTGGGCGGTAAGGCCCGCGTACATCTCGTCGAAAATGGAATCGGGCTCCTCCATGACAAGCGAGAAGCTCGGAGGCTTCGACTCGGGAATAGCTGCTTTGAACCGAGGCGAATTGAACCCCTTGTAGACGCTCCTAGCGTTGGTCCCCCCGAACTCCAGTCGCTCGTGGAATTCGTCGAAGTAGTTCTTGAGTTCCTCCCTGAATGCGTGGTACTTCATCTTGTAGCCGAGTTCCGCGTATTCGGCGTACTCCTTGTAGAGTTCCCACGCCTGCTTAAGCGTGGTCCCGTCCTGGACGCGGAATACGTCGTAGTGCTCCTCGACGAAATTGAAGAACACATCCGTCTGGAACATCATCTTCACGGGCTTGTACCCGTTGTAGTAGTTCTTCCCCATCTTGCGGTAGACGTCGAGGCAGTGCTGGGCGATTGCCCCGAGCTCGAAGTCAATCCGCGCCATGAGGGCGAAGTAGTGGTCAGGCTCGAACTTGTTGCCCGTGGGGTGGACATCGATGAGCCGGCGAATAAGACCCGACTTGGCGTCCGTGATCTTCACCGGCTTGTTCGTCCCCATGAAGAGGAATGCGTTGATCACAGCTTCGTAGCTCGGCTTGTACTTCTCGTTCAGCCGCATGGTGTCGTGTCCGACGATCGAGTTCAGCGTGCTGTTGTCGTCAATCTTGGACAGGTCACCGTCGTGCTGAATCGCGACGAGCGGGTTGGACTTGAAGGCTTCCGTGGCGAATGCGTTGTTGGCACCCACGAGAGCCTTGGCCTCGAACATGGCGATGTACCCAGCGAACAGCTTCTGGATGATCTTCATGATCGTGGACTTGCCAGTACCACCGGGGCCGTAGAACACCAGGAATTTCTCGATCTTCTTCGAGTCCCCGGATACGATGGCCCCGATGGCCCACTCGATCTTTGCCCGTTCCTCCGGAGAGTACAGGGTCCCGACGAGCTCGTCCCAAGCGCTGTAGTCCCCCAGCGCAAGGGAATATGGAAGCCGTCGGCTGACGTGGTCCGACTTCTTGACTTCCGTGTTGGCGAACGTCAGCTTCATGTCCAGCGGGTGAGAGTTGTCGCTGACATTGTTCATGAACTTGCGGAACTGGTTCCAGCCGTTCGTGCTGTACGTGCGGAGGAGTTTGACGCTGCACTCCACTCCGTCAGCCTTCAGGCTATCCGCGTACTTCATGAGCTCTGCGTCCACCAGACGTTGTACGTCGTACTCGTCAGTGGACCACAGGCCCTTTTCTTCATCCCAGATCGCATAGAAGGATTTACCGCGGACCATCAAGTCCTTGGATCGGCCAACTGTGAAGTCGGGACGTACCTCTACAGGGTCGCCTTCCTTCCGGGGGAGCTTCTTGCTGATCTGAAAGAAATCCAGCACCTATCCTCCTCTCTTACCCAGCTAGTTCCCGCTCGATAACGTACTCACTTAGCTGGAACCAGAGTTCAACTTTCGTCTGATCCGTGGGGGGATCCTGAAGTGGGAAGAACCCGCCAAGACCCGTTGGTTCGTATTGCCTGTTGATCAGCATATCGAGAAGCTGATCGATCTGTTGTCTTCGAATATCCGTGAAACGGATCTTGTCGCTGAATCCTGCGAGTCCGATGTTCACCATCAGGTGTTCCCAGAACCAGTAGTGGGGCTTACCTCCGGCCTGAAAAGACAGGTCGTTAGCAAGCCCCACCATGAGTTCGAACATCGAGCACGGGAGGTCTAGCCAGTGCGGATCTACGGAATGGCGATCGATTCCCATCTCGTTGAGAAATGTGATACGGAGCGCCTTACCGACATCGACCCGGTTCTCGTCATTGTCGACGGTCCAGTAGAACTCCTTGAGGTACAGAACCCTGAGGATTTTCCAATACGTCAGGGATTTGTCCTTGAACCCAGGATCAGCGATCCGACCGTAGAGCCAGTCGAAGTACTGGCCGTCGATGACCGGTTCGCTCATCTCACGTCACCCTGCCTGCGTTACCTTCTCGGAGTACTTGTCCGGGAGCCACAGGATTTCCAGCTCGACGCCCTGGGTGTGGTTGCGGATGAACAAGCTCTCCGCTCCACCCCAGGATTCCGGTCCCGCCTTGAGCATGGCGGTGACTTCGTCGCCCAGCGTCACCTTGCGGGCGTCCAGATCGATGACCTGGTCCCGTTCCCCGGCGAGTGTGTCGTCACCGGAGAAGTACGTGATCGAGTACTGCTTGTGCTCCGTGCGGCTGTGGATGAACTCGTCGGAGGTGATGACGTCCGTCTGAACGGGGTCGTTTGCCTCCTTGGGTTCCGCCACCGCGGGGGTGGAGACGGCGTTGTAGTTCATCGGGGCCGAGGCCTGCTCGGGGATGACCTCGGGCACCTTCTCGCGGACCTCAGGAGCTACGACGGCCTCGGCTTCGTCGAGAAGCTTCGCGGTTTCCCGGATCTCAGCGTCGAACTTGACCACTGCAGTCAGGTCCGTGACCAGAGCCTCCGGCGGGACCTTGACCCCTCCCGAGTAGTCCTCGAACGCCTCGACGGCCTTCTGTGCAGCCGCCAAGACTTCGGGCTGAGCCAGGAACTCCTGATCCGACATGGACTTGAGTTCCTCGTCCCGCTGGAGGCAGCGGTCGCACTCCTCCTTGTAGCGAGACTCGGCTTCGTCGTACCCCTTGTTGTAGCCCTCGGTGTGCGCCTCTTCGAGCTTGTTCTGGGCGAGATACAGACCGATCCCGATCCCGCCCGCGATGCACAACGCGTACCTGATGAGCATCTCGATCACACCCTTGCCGGGTCGTCCAGCAGGTCCAGGATCGGGCCGTCGACGTTGAAGCTCAGCCAGTAGGCGTCCTTGTGGCCGTTGATCCACTCCTTGCCCGCGTGGACGCCGTTCCGCCACACGCCGAAGTCGATGTAGCCGTCACCCTTGCCGTCCTCCGGGTTCTTGACCCAGCCGACGACCTGACCGGCCTTCGTCTTCTTGTAGCCGAGGAGGTCGTAGGCGTCGTTCAGGAAGACGTAGCCCTGCAGACGCAGCAGGCTGTTCAGACGGTTCTGGACCATCTCCAGGAAGAAGTTGTTCTGACCCGGGACGTCCTGCCAGTTCGAGTTCGGAGAGCCGTCAGGCAGCAGAGGAGAGAAGACGCGCCCGTAGGTGGTCTCCGGGTCCATCTCTTGCATGGCCTTCTGGTCGAGACCACGGATGATCTTGACCTCGGGGCCGTTGGGGCCCTCCTCGACGATCTCGCGCTCGTGGACGCCGTGGAGGAACTCGAAGTCCTTCTCCTCGCCGAGCTCGGTGATGACACGTCCGCGGTAGTCCTTGAACGCGCCGTCCAGACCGATGTAGGCCGCGGCGAGACCCGCGTTACGACGGCTGAGGATCAGGTGCGAGCCTGCCAGGGCGCCGACGGAAGCGGTGAAGAGGATGGCGGTGGGGGCGTAGAGGCGAGCGATCTTGATGGCGGTCTGAAGTCGGACGTTGAACGAGGCCTTCTTGGTCTCGCTGTCCTCGCCGTCAGTGACGGTCACCTCGACCTTCTTGAGGTGTTCCTCGCCCTCCGCGAGAACGTCGCTGAGCTTCAGCGTGGCGCGGCAGGCCATGACCACGGAGGCGCCGACGCCGACGATTCCGAGACCCACCAGAAATACGGGGGAATGCTTCTGCGCCTTGAGGACTTGACGTCCTGCCTTGGCGGTGACCCGGTGGGTCAGGGACTTGATGCTCACTTGCTGCTCTCCCGGAGAGTGTCGTAGTGGGTAGGACCGAGCTCGCGGTACGTCTTGAGGCACTTCAGGGCGATGGATCCCAGAGACGATCCGATGAAACCGGCGAGAAGGTAGAACTTGTTGAGAGAAAGCTTCTGACCAGTGGTCTGCGTTTCGAGGATCGGATTGATCTCGTCGAAATATGGCGGCAAGACCGGAGACAGAGATGAAACGAAAACGAAGGAGTCATCGGCGAATCCTTCGACAAGGCCTTCGTGCAGTATGGAAACCTTGAGGCTGTCCTCCTCTCGGCATTCCTCGAACACCCGCAAAGCAAGTGTAAGAATCGAGGACTTGCCGCTACCGGCTTCTCCGACAACCGAGAGGATCTTCGCGGGTCCTCCGGCCAGGACACATCCGATCGACCATTCGATCTTCTTCCGGTCCTCGTCCGAGAGAAGCGTCCCGAGGAGTTCGTTCCACGAACCAACGGCCCGGTCGCCGACGTCCATCATGCGCGATCCTCCAGCTTCCGGTCGTAGTCGTCCAGACGCTCGTCGATCTTGTCGGCGATGTCCTTGGCCTTGCGGAGAACCCTGGCGTGAACCGTCTTGGGGATACTTCCCTCGACGAGTCCCCAGACCAGCGGTCCTACAACTACACCGGCGATGAACCCCAGTGTAAAGCGCATTCAGAGCTTCCCCTCTGCTTTCAGTTTCTGTATTCGGCGAGGCATGGATATGGTGACCCGGTCGACATTCAGACGGATTGTCATCACGTCGAGACGGCCGTGAAGCCAGTCTTTACCGTGGTGGAATCCTTCAGCCCAAGTACCCAGGTCGATGTATCCGTCGCCCTCGCCGTCGTGGTCCCGGATCCACCCGGCCTGACCGCCCTTGACGGTACGCTCAAAGCCGAGTAGTTCCAGTGCCTCATTGGCCGAAACGTAGCCCCTGACACGAAGTCGCCTGTTGAGTACGTCTTCCACCCAACTGACATACAACGCGTTTCGGATCCGGTTCTGGCTGTTCCAGTGAGGATTGTGCTTGTCGAATACCCGAACGAAGGTCCAGGGCTTTTTCACACCTTTCCCTTCTTCCTGAGGCTGAAGAATATCGCGGTTACCTGACTTTCAGGCATCTTGTCGACCTTGTCGGCCCAGGCTTTTGTGGGGTAAGCCTTTTTGATCAACTCCCTCTTGGATATGCCGGACATGGCGGTGGGGCGCCTAATTCTCGATGGGAATCGGAGGCGGCAGCAGCAAGAGGTACCCGCCGGACCGGAGCTCGGTCACCCGGGCCGATCGCAAGTCGTCCCAGCCCCATCCTTCGTCCGTGGTCTTGGGCCTGATGCCCACGGAGGCGTAGAGGTCACCGACCGTGCAGTGACGGACGCTGGCGATGATCTCGTTCAGTTCCGCGATGACGTCCTCGCCCTCCTGCCGGGTTTCGAGGATGATGTCCTCGATGACATTCGACCGCCTGATGATGCGCGGGGCCGGAGGAGCGGTGTTCGGAGACCGGTACGTCGGGGTAGTGCTGGAGCTGTATCGGGTGTAGTTCACCCGGGGCCGTCCGGTGCCGTGGCTGACGGTTCGAGTGCTCCGAGTCTGAGCCTCTCCGAAGAGACGTTCCTCGATCCCGCCTCTGATACCGTCCGCGGTCTGTGTGATGATGCTGAGGATCATGTCCTTGATCATCGGTTCGACGACGTTCGACACGAGGTACTGGCCGAAGCTCTCCTCGCCATTACCGCCGAACATCTCCTTGAAGCGCTTGCCGAGCGGCTTCTTACGCTGTATGACCTTGCCCTTAACGACCTTGTCGGCCGTCTTCTTGGTCTGAGCCTGACCTTCCGAAGTACCCTCTGCCTGAGGTTGCTCCGGCGCCGGTGATGACAATGGCCCCGCAGGATCCACTGGTACCGAAGGCTTCGATCGACCGGAAAAACTGTTACCGGGGTAGTCTTCCATTTGACTGCCTCTTCTAGAAAACCCAAACCCCATGTAGGGGTTGGGAGTGAGTTGGATACGGGGTCAGTCGTTCTTCTCGTCTTTGTCCGGGAAGTACTCCGGGTAAGTCTCCTTGTAGTGGGTATCGATCTTCTCGTCGATCTGCTTGCTGAGCTTATAGGCTTGCCCAATAAGCCAGGATCCGGCGAGGCTGGCGATACCTCTCACAACGAGCTTCGCGGTCTTCGGGTTCTTAAGCACGGAAGGTCCTTTAGTCGTAGGGGTCTCACTATAGGGCCTGTAATTCCTGCGATGCATGAAAATGCCCTGGTGACCGGCGAGTCTGAAGATATGAACGAACCCTCCACCTTCCATCGGTTGGCAGGTGTAGAACTCTTCATTCTCGTCCACTAATCCCCCTACAGCGGTCTAGTAATAGCGTCCGATCACACCGGTCGACGGGCCGGCGGTGTACTCCGAAATCGGGGCTTCCACGACCTTTCGCCCACGATATGACCCCGTGTTGGCGTTGACCATGTAGCCCTTGCCGCTGACGATCTTGGTGAGGATCCCGACGTGGTATACGCGGCCCCGAGCATCGCGTATGAATATCAGGTCGCCCACCTTGCGATCTCGGATCGCGATCTTCTTGGACTTGTCGTACTGACCCTGGGCCGTTCTCGGAAGCGTCTTGCCGTGCTTCTTGTAGGCCCAGTAGACGAGTCCCGAGCAGTCGTACCCCCGGGAATATCCGCCTTCGGCTTCGTAGACGTACTTCGCGCCCTTCTGGGTCTTGGCGCTCGCCATGGCGTTGCTCCGGAGTGTTGCAGCGTCGGCATCCGTTGCGGTCACGAAGAATCCCGTGAGCATCAGCGAGGTGACGATGACGTACTTCATTGCGCTTCTCATGGTGCTGTCCAATCGGTTGAAGGGACGAATATCGCTAGGAGGTGCAGTACCTCCTGGCCATGGCGTGAACGTATGACTCGGGGGCCCCCATCATCTTCGCGATCTGGGCCTCGGAGTATTCCTTGGCCATCAGACCTTTGATGATCTCGATGTCCGCCCTTTTTCGGTTGGCTTTATCGATCGTTTCTCGGTCGCGTTCGCTAATGGGGGCCACGTTGATCCTTTCGCGCTAGTTCAGCAACCAGCCGCATTTCCAGTTGAGACAGGTCTGCTGTTCCGCATGAGCCAGAGAACCCTCTTCGGTGCGGTCACGAAGAATCCCGTGAGCATCAGGGCGGTGACGATGACGTACTTCATTGCGCTTCTCATGGTGCTGTCCAATCCCTAGTAGGGATTACTTGTCGAGGACTCGAAGAGTGTTCTTGTGGTAACCCTTGATCGCCTCATTGACCAGACCTGAGTCCCACTCAATCTGGCAGTAATTACCGTCAACTCCGATCACGGTTCCATCCCCGCACCAAGAGTTGTTCACTCGCATTCCTTGCTCCATGACTGTTCACCTCCTTTCTGATTCTCAAATATGGATGTGACGACCGGGGCACATGTTCTTCCACTGGGGGCGGGAACTCGGCTGTCGTTTAGTCGTTCAGCATCCGGAATATGGCCGCGGGTGAGACCCCTACGTGGCCACTTGCTGAACGCCCCGATCGTCACGTCTGGTTATGCCGTCTTGCCGAGCTTCTGGCTACGGCGTTGGAAGGCGATCTGGAAGTGCTCCTGCGACATGTTCTTCGTGTCGGTGCCGGCGATGGCGTCGAACTCCTCGTCCGACATCGCCAGAAGCTCGTCCTTGGTGTACGTGCGGTTCTGCTCTTCCTTCACCCGCTCCTGGATCCGCTGGGGCAGGATACTGGTGAAGAACTCCGCGCCGATGTCCTCGGACGTGATGAGCTCCTGGAAGAACTTGTTGTAGGCGCCGCCGTACATGAACTCGTCCACGTACTCGGGGCGCTTGACGAGGAGCGATCCCTCGCGCTTGCCGACGGACCGGAACAGGAGTTCCTTCCACAAGGCGAGAAGCGCCCGGCTGTCGTGGTCCTCGACGATCTTCTTGAGGTACGCGGCCGGGTCCTTCTCATGGGCGAGGTCCATGTCGACGACATCGGCCTCTTCCAGTCGGAAGTACCACTCCTCGGTGACCTCGTTGCCGTCGAGGTCCTCGAACGTTATCTCTTTCTTGACTGCGGCCATGGGAATATCCCTCTGATCTTTCTGGGGTTAGCCGTCTGAGATCAGGCGGCGGACTCGTCGACGCCGTCCTCGGGCTCCTCGGTGACGGTGAGCTCGACGACCTCCTCGACCTTCTCCTTGGCCAGACGCGCCATGGTGGCAGCGGTGGCCGCGACTCCCACGGCGACGCCGTAGAAGAACTGACGGTTCTGCTTGGCCTTCTCGACCAGGGCCGCCAGTCGGCTCTTGACGGACTCCTTGGCGCCGCTCTCGTCGGTGGTGACGGTCTCCGCCTGCTCGGACTGGTCCGTCTTCGGCTCGCCCTGGGCCGGAACGGCCTTCAGGTTCGCCTGGTCGACGACCTCCTCAACGGGGGACTTCTTGTCGGCGGAGTTCGCGGCGCCCTTGGTGTTCGACATTATGAGTTGTTACCTTTCGTGGTTACTCGCACCCGAACACTTCGTTCAGGTGTGTGGTGTGGTAGTGGAATGCGGCGCGCCAATATGGATTCTCATCGGCGCTCTCCGCAGCTCTTCAACCGGTGGCGAGCCAGTACTTCGGGAACGGCGGCGGGAAGAACTCGATGGAGAAGCACGGTCGGTTCTGCTCGGAGACCGTAGTGGAGATCTTGAGTTCGAATTGCCGGTCTGTGTTCCAGCCGAGATCATCCGACCCGGTGGTGTGGTTCAGGCCGAGCTTGTCCCAGACGTCCGACAGTGACGCGTAGCCCTCGTTGAGGATGGACCAGTTGATGTCGTTCTCGACCTTGCGCAGCGTTTCCATGTCCGAGTTGAAATAACGCCCGGAGAAGGAGTCCTGGCACAGGACCTGACCCTCGGTGACCAGGATGACTTCCTTGGTCGACGGAGGATTGTTGGTGACCCGGTCCTGAGCGAGCTCGTCTCGGATCGCCTGTTCCTTGGTCTTGCCGACCTTGGAAACGGTCTTGGCTCGGTACTCGCCGTAGGACTTCTCTACGACGGTGTACGCAGACAGCAGAGCCGCATGACGACGCTCCTGAACGTGAGCAGCGAAGATGATTGCGGTGATACCAGCAGCCGCACTGATCGCCGCGGGGATGTAGCACTTCCAGGTGGCGTTGAACTTCTCCTCGAAGGTGAGGGCTACGTCCGGATTCGCATACTTGGGCGTTTCCTCGATGGGAATGTCGGCGAGCTTCTTCTGCTCGGCTTCCTTGAGCTTGTCCGCAGCCTCGAAGGCACCCTTCGCTGCAAGATATGCGGTAGCCAGGGTGCCAGTGACACCAATCGCGGACAGAATCGCCGGTGAGTTCTTAGCGGCGACCTTACCCGCACGCTGGAACAGCGCGCTGAGATCCATCTTGTTCTCCTGTGTCTAGTCGCCAGCCGGCGATTCTTTAAGCGGTGGTGAGTGTTACTTGTTGCGCTTCGACTCGATGATGACCTTGCCGACGACGTCGACGATCTTCATCGCGACGAGCACAACGCCGACCTTCACGACGAAGCTGTCCGAGAGCTTCTTGGTGTCTTGCATGATGTCCCGGGCGACCTTCTCGAACAGATCCCCGTCGTAGTCCTCCGGCGGTTCCGGGGTCTTCGTGTTCTCGTCGTCGAGGTACTGACCCTGCTCCGGCTCTACGTCTCGGTCCTGTTTGACGTTCTCGTCCATGCGAGTATCCCCCTAGATGTTTCCGAGCGAACGGCCGGTGACGGTCTCGAAGACCTTGGCGTAAGCCATACCGCCGACGATGGCACCGATGCCCATCGTCGAGGTCAGTCCGAGTGCCACCGTGATGCGAGCGAACATGCACTACTCCTTGACGAGCCGGACCGTCTTCGTGGTGCCGAGCATCGTGAACTTGTACGTGAGCTCGCCGTTGTCGTAGGCGAACTTCTTGGTCTTGTCCTGCGAGCCGAAGAGCGAGTTCGCCATGGCGTCGGAGTCGCCGAGAGATGTGACCTCGGAGAGCACCGCCGGATCGGTGTCCGTGTCGAACGACCCGAGCCAGTAGATGTCGCTGGAGTCCCGCGTCTTCAGGTTGATCTGGATGGAGCCGGCAGTGATCTCCGCCTGGGCGAGAATATCGCCGGTGTCCTTGTTGGACTGCTTCCAGGTCCCGATCATGCTGGGGACGGTCACGGGCACCTCCTTGGAGCTCTGCCCGGACGCGGTGTCGGATCCGTTGTAGGCGTACCAGCTCAGAGACCCGAACGCGATCACGAAGACCACGGTTATAACTCGGTATACCAGCGACTTCCGGGACTTCTGGACATTCCTGTTCACCTTGTTCCCCCTTCAGGGTAAAAGAAAAACCCAAACCCCTTGTAGGGGGTTCAGGTCTTGATTCCGGTTGATGGGTCGGTCAGTTGTCGGTGGACTCGGTCTCGTCCTCGGGGGCGACGTCCTCCATACCCGCGGCGATGCGCTTCAGCACGAGGGAGACGGCGGCGGTGCCGACGACAACAGCTCCAGCTCCGATGGCGATCTTGGTGATCAGCTTCTTGGAGGTGGCGTTCTGCTCGTCGGTACCCTCACCGTTCTCCTTCGCGGCGACGCGCTCCATGGCACGGGTCAGGAAGGACTTCTTCGAGGTTTCGGTCGTGGTCTCAGCGGACATGACAGTTCCTTTCGTAGGGGTCTCATTATAAGGCGTGTAAATCTTGCGAGACCCGTACGAAAAGCATAAACCCCATGTAGGGGTTTAGAGGCTGTGAGGCGTTACTTCTGGGCGATCGTGTAGATGTAGTCTTCGTCCTCGGTCTGGAACCGGGTCAGGCTACCATCCTCCAAAGCATTCATAGCTTCCGGGCCCAGCTTGATCTTGATGCTGTTGCCGTTCGTCTTGATGACGATGGCGGCGTAAGCAACAAGCGCGGCGGCTGATACGGTTACTGTGAGAATCTCGGGGGCATGGCGCTTAACGGCGTTCTTGGCCTTGGCGAGCTGCTTCTTCATGATTTTTCCAATCGTAGGGGTCTCATTGTAGGGCGTGTAAATCTTGCGAGACCCCTAGACGGATTACTCGTCAAGCCCATCGACGGTGATCTCGTCGCGGACCTTCTTCGCGATGAAGAGGATGATGAGGAGGATCAGAGCGAAAATACCGATCTTCTTGGCAGCCACCAGATCACCTTTCGTCTTTCGTGAAACCCAAACCCCATGTAGGGGTCGGCACAGTGTTCTCTCTCACCTTACGACGTGTATTTCGTGCGAGTTACTTCTTACGAGCTGGACTCTTCGGGGGCTTCTTGTGTTCGTCCTCAAGCAGAGCCGGCGCTACGAATCCCTCGACCTTGCCCTGGGCGATGTTGGGCTCCCACTTTCCGAGAAGAGTTATGCGCTGAGCGGCCAGAAGGTCGGCGATCTCGGGGCGGTCGGTGTTGACGGTCAGAGGGACGAAAATGTTCACCAGCGGGTAGTCCGGGTGGGGCCGAATAACCTTGATCTGCATGACGATCCTTACTTGTTCTTGTGGATCTTCGCGTAGGCACGCTTGCTCTGGAGACCGCCGACGGCGTCGATGAACTTGCCCGCACCAGCGAGAGCGGCACCGACGATGGCGATGACGGCGAGGGGATTCTCGTTCCAGGCCTCCTTCAGCTTGTCCATCGCCTTGGAGCGCTTCTCGTTGAGGTCGGAAACGGAAGTCAAACGAGCCATGAATATAAGCCTTCCTAAAAGGAAAACCCAAACCCCTTGTAGGGATCGGGCTTTGAGGTCAGTTCTCGGTCTTGTTCCGGCGGGACTTCAGGAAGCGAACACCCTCGCGCGCGCCGTCGTAACCGAGCTTCGCGACCTTGAAGGCGCTGAATGCAATAGCGCCGAACACGATCGCGTCGTTCACGTTCTTGGCAACGGTGCGAGTGGTGGACTTCTTCTCGTTGTCTTCCATGGGATTCCAATCAGAGTAGGGGTCTCATTATACGCCATGTAAAATCTGCGACCCTGACCGAAAATACCTCCCGGGGAATTTTGCCGAACGAAAACCCAAATCCCTTGTAGGGATCGGGCTTGAGATCAGTCTTCTTTGTCAGCGCTTTTGGTTTTCTTCAGCGCGATCTGGCTCAGGGTGTCAATCGTCTTGATCGTGGCGTAGACACCAACCGCGGTGAGGGCAACATACTTCACAACCTCTTTGCTTCGCTCAGCGATGAGCTTCACAGTTTCGGGGTGAATGATCTTGTCCTCGCCAGGGGTGGCGTCTTCGTTCGTCTTCTTGGTCTTGACGGCCCTGATTCGGAATTCGCGGTTCAGCATAACGGGGTCCAATCAGAGTAGGGGTCTCATTATAGGCCCTGTAAACTGTGCGAAAGCATAAACCCCGTGTAGGGGTTCAGAGGCTTTGAGATTAGTCCTCGATGGAGGGCATGGTCTCTTCTTCCTGAACTGCGTCAAGCTTGGAGTCTCGCATCTCCTTCAGTGCGATGAAGGCGAGAACGATCGGTCCAATTGCGTTGATGATCTGCAGGTGAAGAGGCATTACACAGCCTTTCAATAGGGGTCTCACTATAAGCTGTGTAAAACGTGCGAATCTCCCAGAAAACACTCTCATTTTGACAAAGCATAAGCCCCATGTAAGGGCCCAGAGGCTTAGAGATCAGAGCCACGTGACGGCGGCTGCGTTGATGGCGAGGTGAATCGTGTTGTCAGCGATGATCATCAGCCATACGGTCATCCACACTGGCCGGTCCTGGTGGTATCCGGTGACAGTGCATTCCGACCACGGGTGTCGGTGTGCCTTGGGCGCCAGAAGGTTCTTCGCCCACACGACGTACCGGGCCAGTCGGTAGTGGTCGATTACAGCGTGAGTGGCGACGATGACGGCCAAGGCGGACGGCGACTGGGTGACCAGCAGGTACGGCAGGCCGTAAGTGAAGGCGTGGGCCCAGGCGGGCCACCAACGCTTCGTCTTCTCGTTTGCCATCCAGTCGGATTGCAAGAGGTAGTCGCCCACCAGGTGGGCGAGGACGACGCCGAGCGCAAGCATGGCTCTCCTTGGGGTTATCGGCGGCCGCGCAGGCGCTGTTTTTCCTGCGAGGAAAAAAGCCATACCCCATGTAGGGGCAGAGGGCCTGAGATCAGTCTTCAGAGGTTTCGTTCGCGGCTCGAATGGCCTTGACGGTGAAGTAAGCGGATGCAGTCCACAGCGCGTACCTTGCAATCCGGCGGGCGAGCATCTTCCTTTCGAACTTCTTGTCCTCCTCCGCCTTACGCTTGGCGCGCTCGGCATTGACAGAACGAAGAGTTTCCTGGAATCGCTCGCCTCCTTCTCGGAGGGTCTCGCTGTTGATCTCCATGGCTTCGTTGATACGGTCGATGGGGTCCGACACGATTGAATCCTTTCGTAGGGGTCTCATTATATGGCATGTAGATCCTGCGAAAGGAAAAAGCCATACCCCATGTAGGGGCAGAGGGCCTGAGATTAATCTTCGAATCGGGCGGTCATCTTGAAAAACGCGCGGTCTTCCTTCAAGGCTTTCTCTCGCTTGGTCGAATCGGTGATGTTGTCGTACTTTCCACTCTTGATCAGTTTCCTCATCATTTCGTCCGCTTTTCGAGCAGCCCGAAGATTCGCGTGCGCTTCTTCAAGTTGCTCGTTCGTCGGAGGACGGTAGGTAACCCAATCCAGAATGATAGGTGCGACTACGCCGACGGCCATCAGGATATAGCCGAGTTTGGTTCCACGGTTCATGATGTTGGTCCTTTCGTAGGGGTCTCATTATAAGGCGTGTAGATCCTGCGAAAGGAAAGGCAAAAAAACAGAGGGCGTGCAAACCTTGCTAGGGGTCTGCACGCCTTCCGTCAGTGATCCTTCAGGGGGCTGCTTGTCAGCCGATCATCTTCCGTCCGACCATGCCGAGCGCCTTCGAGGTGAGGGCGTGCGCGTGCTCGAAGTTCAGGACGAACAGGATTCCGGCGAGGTTGACGCCGGCGCCGACCAGAGCGTCAGGGCTCACCTTCCTCTTGGAGTCAACATCCTTGAGGGGGTAGAGCTTCTTCAGCTGGTCGGACACCTTGTCGTACTCCGGAGTGTCCGGCTCAAGTCCCGAAAGCTTCGAGAGCAGGCGCGCGATCTCGTTTTCGAGGGCGCTCGGTTCGGTCTTCTTGATGAAGTGAATCGGATTGATCATGGCGATCCTTCCATTAGGGGTCTCATTATAAGGCTTGTAAAACATGCGACCCCTGTGAAAGGTGTTACTCGCGGATGACCGGATTCTCGCCGGTCTCCTCGGTGATCTTGAAGGTCGCCTGGGTCTTCGAGATGACCTCTACGGGCGGCTGTTCGAAGACGATCCGGGCAAGGCCGTTCTCGCCTACCTCGATGGCTCCGGCGTACTGGGTCCCACTGGCGTAGTACGACTTCTTTGAGACCTGCACGAGAACGCCGAGGCATGTGTTCAGGGCTGCGATGCTGCCCATGACCTCCTCAGCCTTCGGAAGACCCCAGATCTGCGCGAGCGCGAAATATAGGGTTCCGAGAGCGGGGAGGACGATCGTTGCCGACTTCTTCACTCGGTTATAAGTCGAGTCAGCCAGGAGTGGCGTCGGCTTCTTCTCGTGTGACGTAGTGGACATTCCTTCTCCATCCCTCCGGGTCTCGGTTGCGAGACAGCTCGGCGCTGGCGTAGCTGCTGTAGGACCTGAGCGGGAGCTGAGCTACTTCAGCCATGACCCGCTCCGCCGTTCCGTTACCACCAAGAGCCTTGTACGGCTTGAAGAAGTACTTGTCGAGCTCGTCGAACTCTTCCGTGGTGATAGAGCCGCGCTCGATGTACGCCTTACCGTGCGAAGTGATCGTCTCGCGGGCCATGCCCATCATGAGAGCAGTGGTCGCTGCTCTCTTCGTGTCTCTGTTCCGAAGGAAGGTCCACATTCCGGTAGACCCCATGGCGGACCCGAATATGATCGTGATCACTCGGATCCAGACCTCGTCCATAAAACGCACCCTCCCCTAACAATCTACGTTGTTCGTTTCCAGACCCCCACGTTCCTGATCCACGGTTCCGCAACCTTCCAGACGCCGCCGACCTTTACGTAAGGGATAGCTGGTTTCCATTCCGCACCTACCTTGACGTAGGCTCCTGCGATAGTTCTGACGCTGGCTGCCCCAGACCACGCACTCCACCCCACCGCGCTTTTCGCACGGGTTCGGAAGTAATATACGGTCCCTGGGTTCAGACCAGTAACCACCTGAGGAGACTTCGCGGCGACGGAGTTCGTCGGACTTCCCGATGAACTCGTACTCCACCCGATCTCGTATCCGGTGATTGTAGAGCCGCCCGTCCCGTTAGGGCTAAAGGCGACATCGACACTCGTCATCCTGGCGCTGGACAAAAGCGGAGTGCTTGGGGCGTCTGGAGCTTTGAGTGTTTTTGCGGTTGCTCTACCGGACCACGCGCTCCACCCTTCGGAGTTATGCGTGCGCGCCCAGAAGTAGTAAGTCGTACCGGAAGACAACCCGGATATGGTCGTCGACCGGTCAGAACTCACTGTGTGCTGTACCGACGTTGAACTGGTGCCGTAACCGATCTGTCGTGCGTCAATCGCATCGCCACCATTTGGTCCGTCCACAAACGAAACGTGGACTGAATTGGCAGTGATACTGGTTATGACGGGGGTAGTCGGCTTGGACGGGACTGTGTCCCGCTTGATCGCCTGACTGAACGACGTCGGACCACCGATACCCGTAGAACTGGAACCGTCGGTGAGGCGGAAAGTAACCGTCTGAGAATCCGTGATTCGGACTTCTCCGACTTTCTTCCAATCAGCACCCGTGGGGTAGTTGATCGTAGTGGAAGTGGTCTTTCCGTTCGCCGTCCAGTTGAACGGCATTCCGTTCCACCAGTCAGACGAATATCCGGCCTTGAACCAGAACTCGACATCGAGCCCGGTGTCCCGGATCATCATCTTGCCGTTGACGCCGGTGGTTTTTGTGTAATCGGTCACGGTACCACCTAACTCAGGATCTTGAAGTAGATGTCACCGTCGGAACCGGTTGCCGGAGCCGGGTCGGTAGTTCCCGTTGTGATTCCGGCAGAAGTGCGGTACCCAGACTTGCCTGTCGGGATGAGAGCCTTCAGGGCAGCGATGAAGTCCCGGGTGCGATTGATCTCGCGTGCTCCCCAGCGAACCCGACCTTCTTCGCCGGTCTCAGGTACCGTCGTGTAACCGGCCGCCGTAGCAGCGTCTCCAGGCGGCATGTCAGATCTCCTTTACCTCAGTCGCAGCGAACGCAGTACCCTTGTTCGTCGAGCTTCTGTCGGTGAAATCTCCGACGGAAAGCCCGCCAAAGTTTCATCATGGTTGATCGATCCATTCCTCGTCAGTGAGTTCGGACCAGACCCTGTTGTTGAGCCAGGACAGCCAAGAGCCAGTGTTGATGAAGGTGTTGAGCGTCAGAGTCGGATAGGACCTGTCGCCCTCACGGTCAGACACGAAGATCTGTTCCGTCACCCGCATGTTGTTCGTGACGCCGCTCAGGTTTCGAGTCTCGACAAGATCCCCGAGGTTGTAGTCACGACCGTACTTGAATTGGCTGAACTGACTGACCTCACCATCGAACGCCTGGTAGGTCCGGTACTTCGCTAGCTCTTCGTTTCCTCGCTGAGCCAACGCAGAGGGTACGTCAGGGTTTTCAGACGTAATATCCGTTGCGTTGACGACCAGAACGCGGCGTTCAAAACCCTCCACTTCGGGATCCACACCAAGTCCGTAGACCATCGCGAATCCCGCCGGAGAATATACGTACGCCACGTTCTTGGCTTTGTCGACCGACGTGAGCTCTTTGGTGTTCTGCAGATTGTCCAGCTCCGGCGTGAAGATCACCGGAGGAAGAGTAGTCTGGCTAGAAGTCCGGTTGCTGCCTGAGTAGACGTCGAAGTAGAGCTCTGACAAGTCGTAGTGCCGCAGAATCCGGAACCCGAGGGTCCAGACGTTGCAAATATCCACGATTGCGTCGTAGACCGGTTGAGGGTCCAGCTCTACCGTGATGGGGTCGATTGGTTCCAGAATCGTGTCTGGAGAAAGGAACGAACCTTCCGTGATGAACGGAATCACGTCATTGGGATCGAGAACCCCAGTGACGCAAATATCGTGGAAGATCTTTCGTGCAACGTCGGCCGGAGGAAGCGTAATCGTCCACTTGGGCGAGGTTGTCAAGTCGCTGAGAGACTCCTTGGCAACCCGGTCCGTGAGGATCGATTCCAACGACCTCCCCTTGACGGTCAACTTCCTCCGGCCTTCGCTGTCTTCAGCATCCTCGACGGTTTCGACCACCATGACGTAATTGGACTCGTTCATGGCCAAACGCGTCCCTGTCTTGAACAGAGAGCGTGTCGATTGTGTCGAGAATATGTCGAGCTGGAAGTCGCCGAACTCCTGGAATCGCTCAGTCCAGATAAGCGACTCGAATCGATCGACGACTGCCTCTCGTCGAAGCAGAGGGTCAAGTGTGTAAAGCTCCACTACAGACCCCCATACTTGGTGACGAACTCGACTTCGAGCGGGATGGGATCTCCCTCCGCATAGACGCGGATACTGTTGTCCCCTGGCAGTAGCTCGATCCACTTTGACTGAGGCGATACACCGTAGAGCACTGAACTACTGGTGCCTGCTCGGACCAAGGTGGCCCCCTTGGAGCCGAAAACGGTGCTGATGGTCAGCGTGTCTCCGGCTTCCAAGGGGTAGTTGTTGAATTCCAGAGTCTGTACCTCGTCGTTAGGAAGGACGTGATACACGGTGAACTCCGGAAGCGCACGATCGACGTTGAGTACGAGCTGGATGCCCGTCTCGACAGTGCCGTCGTACTCGATGTTCATCGAGTCGGTCTCGTCGGCCACGGTGAACCCAGGCACGGCTATCGGAAGCGGATCGATGAAATCCGGCTCGAAGCACATGATGGATATGTTCGCCTTGGGTTCGTTGGTGAAGTGCTCGACGTCGCAGTCTTCCACGACACCAACGATATCGACACTCAGTCCATCCAGGAGAATGAACGTGAGCTTGACCTTCGACTCCGTCATGAAAACCCGGTACAGCTTGTTCCGGAGACTGTAGACCGTATCCGTTTCCGGATCGGGTTCCAGCTCCAGTTCAAACTTGATGTTCCGGGCTTCACGACGACTGGACTGGAACTGTTCCCCGTCAGCATTGGCAAAGCTCGACGATACGAGATTCGCCTTTACGGGGCCCAGCCCCTCTATCTTCACGACCCGAAAGCCGGAAGAATCATCCTCCAGAGGGAAGGTGAGTAGATCGCCCCTCGGAGACCTGGCTTCAACTGTTGCCAGCACTTGTCGTCAGAGCTCCCTTCGCCTTGGAGAGTTGGTTGTTTGTCTGACGGTAGATTTCCGCCGAAGACAGAGCCTTCGGGGAGTAGTTGTTCTGAGTAAACGACATCGGAGCCGGAGCAACCGTTGTCTCACTCGACTGCCTTGCTGCAGCCTGGTTCCTCGCGTAACCCGCAGCGACGTATGCCGCCTTGGAATATGCGGAGTCCACAGCTATCGGCTTGGCTGCGAACAACGTACCGATAGACGCAGCATCCTTCTTGACACTGGACAGGTCCAGGACAGGAGTGATAACCGGAGTCAGATCGGAGTCGTGCACGATCAAGTCTGAGAAGCCCGTAAGAGACTTCCTGAGAGACTCGACTGCGGCCTTTCCGGTGTCCGAAGAAGCCTTCTCGACAGATCCGGACATATCGGCCAGACCCTTGATAAGACCCTTCGCGGAAAATTCTCCGACCTCCATGAACGCGCGAGCCGGCGACTTGATACCCAGCTTCTTCTTGATGGCCGAAACCATCTTCGCAGCAAGGTTGTCCATGAGCTTCTCAAGCCGCTTCTGCTGCGACTCAAGGCCCTTGACAAGGCCGAGTGCGGAGTCCACACCAGCCTGATACAGCGCAGTAGAAGCATCCTTACCGAGCTTGCCCGCGACAGTGTCGAGGTCCTTACCCAGCTTGTTAACCTCGTCGACGCTGGCCTTACCACCCGCTAGAAGCTCATTCGCAAACGGAAGACCACTGACTCCCTTGGAAAGGAGATCCTGGTACATCTCATCGTTCAGGCCGAGAGCTCGCAGACGCTGAAGAGTGTTCGCGTACTGCTTGGTTTCCTCGATCTGCTTCTTGAGATCTTCCTTGAACTTCGCGACAGAGGTGTCATCGCCCGCGGTTGCCACATCGCCGTACTGGTCGGTGATGGACTTCCGATAATCGTCTCGCGTTTTGACAGCTGCGGCGTACGTGTCCTTGGCCGTCTTGATGCGCTCGGTGAGCTTGTCGTACTGGTCGGACAGCTTGCCAATCGCCGACTTCTCGTCATTGAGTTGCTTGGTAAGCGTGGTGTAAGCCGACGCAGCCTTTCGCCGCTCTGTCGACGATGCCTTGGAACTCTTCGAGAGATCCTTGAGCATCTTCTTCAGATCGTCGAAGGCCTTGTAGACCTGAGCCTTGTTTCCGTCCAGACCCTTCTTAAAGCCGTCGTTGACGAAGTTACCGACTTTCTCGAATTCCTTCGAAGGAGAGTGAATCCCCAAGAAGTCCTTCGCGGCGTCCAGTGCTCCCTTAGCGACGCGCATTGCTGCGTTCTTGATCTCACCGAGACCGGCGCCGATGCCCTTGACCATACCCCGGATGATCGCGACGGCGAGCTTACCGCCTTCACGACCCAGAGTTTCGGCGTTGGCGTCAACGGCCTTCCTCACGCCCTTGATGGTGTCGATTACCATCTTGAAACCGGCGTCTACGACCTTCGGAACGTTCTTGCCGATGGCCCTGAGGAATTCGGTCACGACACGAGTTGCCTCGGTAGCGACCTTTCCGATGTTGTCCGCGATACCCCGGAGAATACCGGTCAACAGCTTAAGACCGGCGTCCACCATCTTGGGTACGTACTGTGCCATCTTCTGAAGAAGCATCGTCAGAAGTCGCAGCAGAGCGTCCACAATCTTCGGAGTTACCCTTACGATCGCGGAAATAAGCGATTCCAGGACCACAACCATGGCCTTGGTAATCGCCGGACCGCCTGTTGCGATGACCTTTGCGAACTCGATAATACCCAGACCGATTTGCTTCATCAGTTCTGGAATGAGCCCGATAAGGCCCGACACAATACCTACGACTGCCGCTGTGGCACCCGCACCTGCCGCTGCCAGAGCCGTGAGGCCCGTGGCGAACAGAAACACACCGGCTCCCGCGGCCAGCAGTCCGATACCGAGAAGTCCTACGGCGACCGCAAGACCCATCATCATCGGAACGACTGGAGTAAGGAGTAGTGCTGCAGCACCAAATATGAGGAAGACACCGGCCAGCATCAGAAGAGCCGAACCGATTTCCCCAAGCGACATCTGGCCGAAACGCTCAAGAACGGGCGCCAATATGGCCAGTGCACCAGCGATAATGATCGTCGCCACTGCACCAGGAAGGGCTCCGGTCATGAGCATCATCGCTCCAGCAATGAGACCCAGAGTACCGGCAAGCAAAACCATTGCCTTACCGATCTCTTCCCAGGAGAATTCCGCAAAGCCCTGGAGGACCCCGGCAATTTGCTGAAGAGACAGAGCCACGAGAAGTACTCCAGCGGCAGCAACAGGTGCTGTCGGCGGAATAACATACAACGCAGCGGCCATCAGAGCAAGAGCACCGGCCATGACCGTAAGGCTCTTACCGATCTCGCTCCAGCTCATCTCCGCCATCTCGGCGAGGGCTTCGGCCACCATCTTCAGAGAAAATGCGACGCCGACCACGCCAAGTGCGGACACTGCCGCATTCGGTGGGATGAGTTTGAGGGCCCCGGTGACTATTCCGAGAGCTCCAACCAGGGTGACAAGCCCCTTTGCGATCTCGTTCCAGGACATTCCTGAAAGGTCCTTGACCGCACTGGCGAGGATCTTGATCCCTGCCGCCAGCAATATAAGTCCGGCCCCCTGGGCCATTCCGCCCTTGTTGGCCTTGGCGAACATCGTGAAGAGCGTGAGAGCTCCAAGAAGTACACCGACCCCCAGGAGACCCTTGGCAAGCTCGTTCCAGTCCAGTTCTGCCAGATCCGCCACCGCACTGGCGAGGATCTTGATAGCCGCAGCTAGGGCGATCAGACCGACACCCGTGGATATGAGACCCTTCGGGTTCGGCATGAGCTTGAGGGAACCGACGATCAAGCCAAGCATTACCGCCAGACCTGACATTCCCTTTGCAAGCTCGTTCCAGTCCAGTTCCGAGAGCTGCTTGACTGCTTGAGTCAGCAGCAATATGGCGCCTGCCAGAAGGATCAGAGATCCCATGATGAATGGCAGCTTGGCAAAGCCGGCGAACCCGATGAACTTCTGGAATATGGCCATGGCCCCCAGAAGCTGACCGAACATGACCGTGATGCCGGCGCTCGCCTTGGCGAGGTCTTCCGGATCGATCTTCGACAACTGGTTCATCGACAGAGCCAGAACACCAATCGCCAGAGCGATCTGAAGAAGCGTTGCCGCCTTCAGCGTGTTCTGCATGGCACTGAAAGTGCCGGTCATGTCCTCGATGCCATCCTGGAGGGTCTGAAGAATACCGCCCAGTCCTCCCCCGCCAAATCCTCCGAGGAAGTTCTTGATGGTCAGGAACAGACCGATGAGGGCTCCGGTGTTGAGTCCGGCAAGAACCTTGCCGAAGTCGAGACCCTCGAACATGCCTCCGAAACCGCCGAAGAAATCGGAGATCTCACTACCGAGGTCCCTGAAGAAATCGCCCACATTCCGCATGACCACGAGGGTCTTTTCCCACGCCGCGGAAACGATCTCGCCCAGCTTACCGAGAGGCTCAAGCTTGGAAGACACTCCTTCAACGGAGTTCTCCAGACCGGAAGCATCAGTGTCCTTGAACAGCGAGCCGAGAAATTCGGCAAGCTTCTGAACGAGTTTGATCGGAATGGCAAGTACGGTCCCAATGCCCTTGAATAGGTTCTTGAGACCTTCGCCCTCTCGAATTCCGTTGCGAACGGCGACGAGGAAATCACCGATCTTCGCAGTGAAACTGAGAAAGCCGCCGGAGCCCTGAGTAGCAACTCCGACCAAGTCAAATATAGTACCAACAACCTCTTTGATGATGTCGACCGCGATACCAAATACCGCGAAGACACCAGCAAAGGTCCTCTTAATTTTGTCTGCTGTTTCTCCTCCGACTTTAAGCTTCTCCGTAAAATCACGGAAATTCTTTGTCATCTCGGCAAGTTGTTTGCCGGTGGTGGCCGGGAAAATCTCCCGGAAGGCATCCTTGATCGGCTTGACTACCGAAACAAGGCCCTTGAAGACGTTGGTTATACCCTCGATGAGCGCTGTCCGCCCACCAAGTGCGTCCCAGTCCTTGAGCATCTTGTTACGGGCATCAGCCGAGCCCTGGAGCATTCCGCCGATACCATCGGCTATGCCTGTGAAGAGACCCTTGGCTTCAGTGAAGTCACCGAAAATGATCTCCCACGTTTGGGCCCAACCAGAACCGAGTTGTTCCTTGAACGTACCGAAGAGCTGAGTGGCCGTCTTGACTTCAGTAGCAGCGGACTTGGCCATCTTGGCCTGATCTTGAATGGCCTTGATCTGAGCCTTGCTGAATCCCTGCGCAGCGAGTTCAGCATCAGACAGGTCGCCCGTGAACTGAGACAGCGTTCGCGTCAGAACTTCGGAAGTCAGCCACGATTCTTGACCAGGCTTCGCCGTGATGGACTCACGGAACGACTTCCCTTCGATCGTGACGTTCTTCATCTTGCCCTTGAGATCGACAGCACCCTTCGACAGGGTTCCCATCTTCTCGGCATTCAGAGCAAGAGCACGCTGGAATACGGTACCACCCATACCCGCATTGACGACCGAGTTCCAGTCCTCCAGAGACACCCTTCCTGCGGATATCGCCTGTGAGAGCTGGTACATAGCTCCAGAAGCCTGCTCCGAGTTGGAGCCGGACAGAGCCGCCAAGTTGGCAATACCCTTGATCGCCGCGGTGGACGTTTCCAGGTCAACACCAGCAGCTGTGAAGGTGCCGATGTTCTTCGCCATCTCGGAGAAGTTGTAGATCGTCTGGTCGGAATAATGGTTAAGCTCTTGCAGAGCTCCAGTGACGTCCTTAAGGTTGGTACCCGCGGATTGGGTATTGGCCAGGATCGTCTGAATGGAGTTCAGGTTGGTCTCGTACTCTCGGAAACCATCCAGGATGGGCGCGAAGGTGAACGAGTTGAGAAGACGCGTACCGGCTTCCTGAGCCCTCGCACCGATGCTCAGAAGAGCACCGGATGCAATGGTCCCCAACGCCGAGAACCGGCTAGCCAGGGTGTTGACGTTGTTCTCGATGGTCTTGAGGGAACCCGACTGCTTGTCAGCGGCAGCAGTGGTCTGACTCAGCTTGCCTATGAAGTTCCCTACCGACTCTCCGCCGGCCGCGATCTTCTGACCGAAACTCTGAGCGTGGGAAACCACGGTTCCGAACCCCGTGGAGAACCTGCCCAGGGCTTCCTTGCCCGCGTCGATCTTCTGCTGGAAAGTTCCCGCAACCGTAGTGGTTTGCTGAAAACTCGTAGAGAAGCGACCGAGCGAGTCCCGGTTCCGGGCCATGTGCTGATCGAGTTGCTGAGAAGCAGAGGCGACGCCTTGCAGACCCTTGACTCCGCCCTGCAATTGCAGAGACTTGTTGAGCCGTTCCAGGGTGGCGATGGTCTGCTGAACGTTCTGTTGGAACGCGGCATTCTCGAACTTCATTTGAACGACGCGCTCGTCGATGGTGCTCATGCAGAGGTCACCGCCTTCCATACCTTGTCTGCGATGCTGTCAAACACCGGCTGCATGGCGGGGTTGATGTAGTCCCGACCCTGCACGTAACCCCCGGTTCCTGTTCCGTAACCCAACTGCAGCATGATGGCAACGGGGAAACCGTTCTCCACGTCGGTGTTGAGCCACTTGATAGTGGCTGATCCCCTGGAGTGTTCAATCTCGTAGCTCCAGGAGTCTGCCGCCAAGCCGGAGTCCTTGGGGACGGCCGCAGCAAGAGCGGCTACTCCCTTCTGGGCTTCAGCGTCAAGTGCCTTGTAGATGTCACCCTTCTGAAGCTTCCGCAGGAAGTCTTCCGTTCGTCTACCCGAACGGGAAGTTCCGAACGAAATCATAAACGACTCCCATTTTGACGGATTACTCCAGTCCGGTCATCTTCCGGCCGGTATCGATCAGACCCGGATTCGCTACGCGAAGTGCGTCGACGCCTTCGAAGTAGCTGCGAAGGACGTAGGCCTCGTCTTCGTTGTAGTTGAACGGTTCGGCCAGTAGAGGATCGACACCGTTGACTACTTGCATAGTCAGAAGCCACTTGGCGATGGCCTCGGTCTTGTCCAGGGCCGACCGCAACTGAAGAACGGCCTCAGCAGCCTTGGTGTTCAGTATGGGTCGGTTCACTTCGAGCCCAAGGCCCATTCGAACTCCTTAGAACTGAGTAGCGATCCAGTTAAGGATGGTCGCTGTCGTATTGGTTCGGGTCACGTATGCGTCGAAGCCAGTCGAAGATGCTCCGCTCGCGCCCCATCCGGTGACCTGTGTTCCGGGAACCGTTGTGATCGGAGAGATCACGATGTGAGGAGTTGACGAGAAACGACCCGCGGGGAACGAAACCGCCTGCGAAGTCGGAGTGTTGGCAACCGGAGTAATCGTGAGGGTTCCGGAAGCCATGGCCTTCGGAATTCCCGCGTCCTCGCGGAAGATGGCCTTTCGCCACGCAGTCCACCCGTTAGCCGCATTCGCGGTCCGGATCCACATGTTGGGAGTACCGGCACCAGAGGAGTGCGTAACGAAGGTTTGCTTGGCGTAGTCCGTGCCATCGACGTAGGTGAGAACCTCTCCGGAGTTTCCGGAAAAGTCCCATGCCGAAGAGTTAGCCGAGGTGTAGTAGAGCCTGGACCACCCTAGCGGATACCCGGTTATCCCAGTCGTCTGAGCGAAGTTCGCCGGGTTGAGTGTGTACATGTTCTGGTGCTGATTCCACGCAGTCCATGCCGAACCATCTGAGATGCCATGACGGACCCAGCTTCGAGGGGTGATGGTCGTGGAGCTGGCGTTGACGTAGAACGTCTGAGTGACTCGACTGGTCTCGGTTTTCTGGGTAACCACCAGACCGAAGCCGGCGTTCAAAGACCAGCCGGAGCTAGTCGTCGCCGTCATGTACGACGTACCCACGGAATATGAATTCGGGGTGTCGGTCTCGGCTTTGGAGTTGGACGTCAGAAGGAAGTTCTTGTATACCTCAAGGACGTCCAGTCGACCATCCAGAGCTCCGATCGTGGAGGCGAGCCCAGCCGGCGTGATCGCACGAGTGCCGTCGGCGAGGCCTTCCGTCTCGGCAGTGGTGGCGAGTTCTACCAGACCCTTCTGTGTCTCGCTCGCGAAAGGACCGGCTACATCGGTCGGATCAAACCAGACCGAACCATCGGGTACTGCTCCGGGATCCGTTGTTCCGACGTAAGAGAACACGTCGGTCTTGACGTACCCGGTACCAGGGTCCACCTGAACGCCAGAAACAGCTCCCAGATCGAGAAGGGCCCCGTCGTGACGCTCAAGGATCAGATGGCCCGCGGCGTTGACTTCGCCGTCGATGATGTTCGCGGCCTCGATTTCGAGCGTGCGCTCGGCATTTACTACAGTTACCGTAGCCACAAGGCCACCTTTCTTAGATCATCGGATCCCAGGCACCGGATATGCGGGGCTTGGGTGCTGCTGGAACCCAGGCACCTCCTACCCGGATTTTCGGGGTGGCCGGAACCCAGAGTCCATTCCAGCGAACCTTGCGGGTTACGAACGAAGCGACTTCGGCGACCCAATATGAAGCATCGTCGAAGTTAGCAACCAGCGTCGGAGTGCTTCCGTCCCAGACACCGGCCATGAACAAGAGACTGACCGCGTTCTTGTTGAACGTTCCGCCTACGGTGCAGTGACCCATCTCGGTCCAGCTCGAACCGTCAGTGGATTTGTACATGTAGACGATATTGTCGGGCCCCATGTTCCCGATACCCCACCACGTTCCAGGAACCCAGTCCCAACCAATACCAACGGTCGTGTCAAGAATCACTGGAGTGTTGGAAGTCGCGGCACCGCCTCCCTGGAAAGCAAGGTAAGCGCCATTCGGTCCGCCAAGCGCCGAAATATAGTTGTTCGACACATCGCGGGCCCCAATGTAGAACTCGGTGTTCGGGGCTCTTGTTCCGCTGACGGAAAGCTTAGCTGCCAATATCCCTTGCGAGAGGTCGAAGAACTGATCGCCTACAACCTGAGGGTAATCGGCAACACAAGCCAGATTCAGTGTTCCACCGGATTCCGAAGACCCTGGACCTTGAGTAACGGTCCACTTGGCGAGGTCCAGTGACGCGTCGTTGAAGTTGTCGATGAGCGTCTGTACGTACGGCACGGGACCTCCTATCCGTCGCTGATCGTGTAGGTGACAGGATCGACTTCGACAACTGTCGGCCAGTCGAACTGGAGGAGAATATCGTCCAGAGCGGTGATGGCGTCATCGGGACCCGAGATGGTGTAGATCCCGTCTCCGTTGTCGGTCACCACGTAAACGAAGAAGGCTTCGTACATGGCGATCAACTCGGTGAATGTCGGAAGTCGAGGAAGATCTTCGTCGGTCCCGTACAGAGCCTCTTCTACCAGACCCAACACGTCAGAGCTTGTGGTCCTGGAATCGATCTCCACATGCGAAGTCCGCTTGAACCCTGGAATCACCGGAGGACGGGTTGAGATCTCCCAGCTGAATTCCATAGGTTCGATCTCATCGCCGATGGTCTCGTAAGACCTTTCGGAAGGAGCGGCAAGCGCGTTGTAGACGAGATGGATTTTGTAGCCGAGGTTGTTGTTCTGATCGCTTCCGACCTGAGTCCTGTAGGAGAATCCGAAAGGCTTCCGGCGTTGCTGAGTGACGCGAAGACCCTGTCGGACCTGCTTGGATCCGTCACACTCGGCGAACTCCGGAGGAAAGGTGAAAGCGTTGATGGTGGCGCCGAACTCCTCGGCTTCCGAGACGAGGAGGTACTTTTCACCGTCGAGGTAGTAGGACTTCGCCCCGCCACCGGTGGGGTTCATCTCGACCGAGGTGAGACCAGACCATGCGACGCCGGGCTGACCGTCAAGATACAAAACGCCGCGATCGACGCCTACTTCAAACTGTCGGGAGCCGGGAGTGCCCCATTCGAGCCGTCCCACTCAGGTTCCTCCTCTCATCCCTTAGTTCCGCCTTTGGCTTTACGCTGAGCATTCAAAGCATCGCGCTGAGCCAGCATTTCGCTCCTACCCATCTTCTTCGGGGGAGCGTTCTTGATGTTGCACACCTTGATGAGGGCGAATAGGCGATTCAAGTGCCAATCCTCGCACTCCTTCCAGATGTTCAACGCAATCATCCAGTAATAGATCACCTCTGAAGTGATGATCTCCCTGCTGGCTTTCTGATTGGTTGCTTCCCTGAATGTCGTAGCGGTCATATTGGCGTTGATGTACTCGTCAATAGCCGCAACGTTCTTCTTGCTGAGGTTGTTGAAAACCTCCGGAGGAACATTCGGGGTGACTGTCATTGCCTGGACGTACCAGAACAACTCTTCAGCGGTCTTGTCTTTGTCTGTCAAGAAGGGTTTCTCAAAGAAAGATTCCCATTTTGACAGAGTGGCCAGAGAGTGCATCAACTCCAGCCTGAACGTTATGTCGACGAATTCGTTCTTCTTCTCGTCGAAAGCTTCGTTCATTACGACGTCGAGTATCAGCACTCTCTGACCTCCCCTCCGATGACGACTTAGAAGTCGCCGATGAGCCAGTCGGAGTCGACAGGCTGCGTGAACTTGTAGCCCGGCGCCGGACGCGCCTCGACCACGTGGTTGGTGGTGAACGCCGTCTGCGGACCCGGAGCCAGGAGCTCGTCGTCCATGTAGTAGTTGACGCCGGTGATGGTCGGAACCGTCATGACGTTCGTGGTGGTGTCGTACGTCGGCTCGGTCGGGGTCGCAGTGAGAACCGTTCCCGAGAACATGGCGTAGACGGCCGCCGGAGTCGGCAGAGAAGGGTCGGTGCCCTCGGTGCCGTACAGGAACTCTTCCAGCGTGGCCAGAGCGTCGGCGTCGACCTTGGTCGAGTCGATCGTGACGCTGGCGGCCGGCTTGTAGGACTGACCGGCGAGAGAGCCGACCTCGATCGGAGTAGTGGTGAACTCCCACGAGAACGTGATCGCCTCAGGCGAGTCGTTGATCGTGGCGTACGCCTTCTCCGACGGAGCCGCCAGGGCGCCGTAGACGAGGTGCAGCTTGTATCCGTAGTCCTGGCCCGCGAGGTCGTTGCCGACCTTGGTGCGGTAGGACAGGCCGAAGGTCCGACGGTTCTGCTGGCCGATCGCCATGCCGGGAGTCGGCTCGGCGGTGCCGTCGCACTGCAGGAACTCGTCGGGGTAGGTGAAGGCCTCGATGGTGCCGCCGAACTCCTCGGCGGAGACCAGGTTGAGGTACTTCATGTTGTCGGCGTACTGGGGGTTGGACTCGGCGCCCGACGGCGACTCGGTGACGGCCGTCAGACCGTTCCAAGCGTGGCCCTCGTCGTAGATGCCAGCGCCGTTGGCGAGATAGAGGACACCGTGGTCGACGCCGGACTCGAAGAGCCTTTCGCCAGCCTTGTCCCAAGTGAGCGCGGTCATGCTTGTTGCTCCCTCAGAAGTAGAGGTTGTACACGTAGTGGTGAAGATTGTCCGCCGTGAAACCTCGATTGAAGTTGGCGAACTGCAGTAGGGCAACCTTGTCCGGAATATCGGTGTCGGGATTCCGGTCGATCACCGTCAACTGATACCGCTTGGCGAGTCTGTAGGGCAAGTTGCCAGCGTACTCAGTCTTTGCATTGTCCCGAGCGTAGATGATGCAGGGATACTTCATCCCTGTGTTGGGAGGGGCCTGGAAATATACATTAGAGCTTCCCAGGACCCCTTCCAGGAGTGTCTGCAGCTCAAGGCGTTTCGGGTCTGGGGCCGTTGTAGACACCCCCTAGACTCAGGAGAAGGCGGGGCCTCTGGACCTGTACATCAACGACAGACCAGAGAGCCCCAGCCCACTCGACATAGCGAATGGCAAAGAAATGCGCGTTGGCATACGCATCCGCAACGATACTGATGGAGTTACTCACCGAGAGGTCGTTATTGACGCTCTCACCTTCCCTGAACTTCAACGAGTTACGTACAACTTCACCGAAATATGTGAACTCGGTGATTACGTCCTCGTGCACGCCAGGGGCGGTTTCTACAGTTTCGCCGTATCCCACCTTTCCTGAGAATCGTGTCATGACTGTGCCTCGCCTTGGTTAGGCGTCCTTGCGCTTGAACGGCCAGGAGTCGTTCTGGTTGTCCGCGAAGAAGTACCCGGTCGCCGGGACCGCGTAGATCGTGGTGGACGCGCCGGCCGCCAGGGCCGTCTGGTCGCCTGCGGTCAGGGTGGTGCCGCTGCCGTTCTTGTAGACCACGCCGGTGACGGTCGGGATCGTGACGACGCCCGTGTCAGCGTTGAAGGCCGGCTTCTGCGGGGTCGCGAGGACGTCGTCCGCCTCGGTCGCCTTGATGACGATGGCCGACTTCGGACGCACCAGAGCGCCGGACGCGCGGGTCTCCAGCAGGTACTTCTGCTGGTTGTAGTCGATGTCGAAGTCCTCGAACATCGTCAGCTCGCCGCCCTTGTCGGTACCGACGTTGTAGTCGTCGAGGTTGACGATGATGCCGATCAGCCCCGCGATCTCCTTCATCGGCTCGACGGTGACGATCTTGCTGACGCCGAGAGCGTCGGCGACTTCCTGCCTGTTGGCGTAGTAGCGCCGCCCCTGGAGGTCGCGAGCCTTCAGGAACTTGTTGAGGTGCGGGATGGTGGTGAAGAACGTCGGGGTGCCGGTGCCCTTGTAGTACTCGAACCCGTCCATGACGGCGTCCACGACCTCCTCGTAAGAGGAGTCCGCGTTGTCGACGTTGACGTTGAGCGTGGTGACGAACAGCTCGTGGTCGTTCAGGATGGAGCGGAGGCCGTTGCCGTCCGCGGCGCCCAGCGGGTCCTTGACCTTGTCCTCGTCCGTGACGTCACGGCCGTCGCCGATGAGGACCGCGCGAGCGAACTCCTCCTCGGTCATGAGCCGCATCTCCGCCTTGAGGAAGGCGACGACGTCGAAGTCGGTGATGTCGAGGATGTCGTCCCGGTCGAGCTTCTGCTTCTTGTAGATCGTGGTCGGGCCGGTGGTCCGCTTGGTGACGCCGAACCACTCCTCGATCTTGTAGTTGCCCTTGATGTAGCCCTTGGCGCGGGCCTCGTCCTGGGTCAGATCGGCCGTGAAGGTCTTGATCCGCGAGAACGGGGTGTGACGCGTGCCGTTGAGGACGGTGGAGACCCACTCGGTCCGACGCTTCTCCAGCTCGATGGTCCCGGTGGCCATCTTGGCGTCCGGGAAGAGCGTGTCGATGTCGGTGATGCCGTGTTCGAGGTTGTTCACGGCGTAGTGCTCGACGGCGGCCTTGAGGGAGCCCCGCTTCTCGGCGTCCTTGAAGATGCCCTGGAGGGCGTCGTGGGACAGCTCGTGCTTCTTGGTGTTGTTGCCGCCGTCCTTGACGTCGGTCTGGTCGAACACGTTGCGCGACATGTCGTCGGCTCCTTCCTTGTGAACGAGGTCGTCCTCGCCGGGCTGGTCGTCTGAGTGAGCGGCGGCGCCGTCCTTGGTCGCGGACTGAACCGCCTTGTCGACCAGGTAGTGAACGACGTTCTGCTCTTCTTCCGTCATCGCGTCGTAGACGTCCTGGATCGTGAGGTCGCCATCCTCGTCACCGTCGTCGGCGTGAGAGATGTCCTCGTCGTCCCCTTCGTCTTCGTCGCTCTTGTCGTCCTTCTGGTCCTCGTCCGGATCGAGGTCGAGCTGAAGGCCGGTGTGGATGACCGCTTCCTCGTCCGACACGGTGATGTCACCGTCGCCGTGCTGGATAGCGATGAAGTCGATCTTGGCGCCCGGATTGGCGCCAGCCAGAACGAGGCTGACCTCGCGGATGACACCATGGGTGACCCGCTTGGCCGTCTCCTTGAGCTGGTTGGCGAAGATCGAAAGCGAGTCGATGTCCTCGTGAAGCACCGACTCCTTGGCGGCCACGGCCTTGGGCGACTTGTTGAAGAAGCCGTAGGCGTACATGCCGTCGTCACGGGCTTCGAGGAGGGCGTGACCGAGCACGTTCTCCGGATCCCCGTGAGTGTGCTGGTAGATCAGCGGGACCTTCATCCCGTCCATGTGCTTGAAGGCGTCGGGCATGATGGTCCGGCCATCGGAGCACTTGAGCCCAGCCTTGGTCGCGTAACCACCGAAGTCCGGCTTACGGTTTGCTCCCATTTTGACTGTCTCCCTTCTACTTCTTCTTGGCTCCGATGGAGCCGTCCTTGCGCATCTTGGCGATCCGCTCTTGGATGGTCTTGATCTTTCCGTTCAGTGACTTCACCTGATCGGCGAGGAGTTCGTCCTTGTGCTTCTCTCGATACTCCTCGGCTGCCTTCGCTGCTTTGGCCTTTTGGGCGGCCGTCTGCTGCTTCGGCGTCGCCTTGCCCTTGGACGGGGTGGTCTTCTTCGAAGACTTGGTGTCCTTGACTCCGCTTCGGGCTTTTGCTTCAGCCGTCAACTGAGCCATGACTTCCCGGAGCTTCTCCAAGCGGGCCTTGAGCGCGTCGACTTGAGCTTCCAGCTTCCGCGTTCGAGCAGCCTGACGCTGAGCCCTAGTCAGTTTCGGTTTGGTCTTTGGCTTGACCGCACCAGGCTTTCGCCCCTTTAGTTTCCGGGTCCTGAGGTAGTACTCACGTCGCTTGGTCGCATCATACGCGTGGGCGACTTCAGTTCCATTAACCACCATCGACCCCCAGATCAGCGAGGATCGAATCAACCAGACCGCCGAGTTCGTCTAGTCCGCTTTGAAGGAGATCAGTACCTCCCTCATCGCCTTCGTCGACGTCTTCCTCATCTGCAGGATCGATCGGCGGTGCAGCCCCAGTACCGATACCGGTTCCGGGCTGAGGCATGTTGCTGTTGACGAGCTGATCGGCCTTCGGGTCCGTAGAGGGCTTGAATCCGATGCCCTGGCGGATTTCGTTTGCCGAGAGAATCTCATTCCGGGTGAACTTGTCGGAGATCTCTGCGATCTGCTCCATCGGAACGAGAGCGAACGGGTCGCGGAAGAACATGATGGACTGACCCTGAGTGCGAGCCGTCTTGGTCAGGAACTTCCTCTTGTACTCGTCCGTGATCGCCTTGACGATGGGCTTGACCGTGCGGTTGAAGTAGTTCAGCATGGCCTTTTCATCGGCTGTGCCGTCCATCACTTCCTTGGTCAGACCCAGCTCGGACCAAAGCAGTCCGGTCAAGTACTCGATCTGCTTCAGGAGGTTGTTCTCAACTGGACGGTTCAGCTGCTGGATCTTCTCCGTGCCGTCCGTGTAGGCAATTCCGTACTTGCTACCCGTCAGCTGGGATTCGAGATCCTTACGCCTTTGCTCAGCCTGCTGACGACGCGTTTCGGTTTTTACCACATACGGCAACTGGATGATCATGTCCAGCTTACCGGAACTTGTCTGCTCGTCGACCGAGTCCAGCAGTGCGAGCTTCCGCTTAAGGCGTTGAAGGGTAGAGTTCGGCTCGTTCATCACTGAGTAAAGCGGATTCTCGATGATCGCCACTGCCTTCTTCGGCAGAGTGATCTGTTTGCGCTCACCCTTGCGATCGTCGTAAAGACTGATCCGAACTCGCTGCGGTTCCCATCCAACGATCTCGCCGACGCGGAGCTGCTTGATGTCGTAGCCGCCGGAATCGAGAGGGGAAATATCAGTCTCGACCGGAACGACTGCCGCGACACCCTTCTCGAAGATGGTCATCGCCACGTCACGAGCGAATTGATCCGGTCCCTGGTCTAGGTTCGGATCGACCTGCAGACAGTCCTGAAGTCCGCTGGTAGTCATGTCGTTGAGATAACGCCCGACTTCGTCGGTTCGAACGTGACGAATGTCGATCCCCGAAACATCGATGCTGAGTCGAGTGTAGATCGAGGAAAGAATTGTCCGTTCGTTTCCGAATGAAAATCGTGTTCGAGAAGGAGGTGCATAATGCCCCCAACCACCTCCGCCTGTGGCGTGAATCCCGTCCAGATAGTTGTCGTCCCGGAAAACGTTCCAACTATGTACGAGGCCTTTCTTTACGCGGTCAAACAAGCTTGCCATGAGTCACCCCCTTTCTGCAGAGATATGGATCACGGCTTGCCTACACGTCCGAGATCTTGTAGACGTTGTTGCGATTCTTCTTGGCGTAGGTCGGCCCGGTCGTAGCGGTACGCGGAAGGCCGAACTGTTCCGCAACCCTGGCTTGACCGCGTTTGGTCTCAGCTCGCTTGGCTACTGATGCAGCGGCGAAACGTCCCAACTCGCCGAGGAGAGCTCTCGTCTGTGGGTTGGAATAACGAGCAACCACGTAAGCGCCGGCAACCGCGTTGTACCTACGGCGACGGAACTTGACCTCGTTCTTACGAGCCGTCTTGAGGTCTTGGCCTTGATTCATGCGGCGGTTGATTCGGACGACGGCTTTAGTACTGAAGTTCTTCCGATCGTAGTTCCGCTGGCTCTTGCTGTAGTTGGGGTTCGGCTTGTTGAGCCTGGCCTTCTCGGCCGGAGATCGACGAACACCCCACTTCATGCCCTTGACGCCATAGTGAGCGAGCTCGTCCGGCGAAGGACTTCTATCTGTCACTCGAACTCCTCCTTATGGAGCTTGTACGCCACCCAGGCGTCCATCAGAGCGGCGACGTTGTCGATCTTCGCTTCCTGCCGCTTCTTCAGGAGCTTACGGTTACCGTTCGTGTCCTCCATGGTGATCGCGTTACCCATGGCGAAAGACATGAGTGCTTGATCAAACAACAAGTGTCGTTCTCCACTCAGAGTCTTCAATTCCCCAAGCGGGACAGACTCTGTTCGCGCCCCCTGAATGACTTTCTCGATGCCGTGAGGCCCGTTTTCCGCTTCCCAGCGGGTTATGAATTCCTTTGCGTTGTAGGGGTCGAAACCAAATGCGCGCACGTCATAGTCATTCTCCTGGATATGAGTATCCAGGTCGTCGTAGACCTCCATCATGTCGAGGATTGTCCCCTCAAGAACGTGGAGGCTACCTTCGTCGATGAATTCCTCGTACTTCTGACGAGCACCGGCCTGAAGCTTGAGCATTGTCAACGACGTGATGTAACTTCGCGTCTTCACCCCAAATTTGCCATTTGACAATGGGAAGAGGAATGTGAACGCACAGAAGTCGTCACCCTGTGAGAGGTCCGCCCCAAGAGCACAAGGCATCTGCCAAAACTCACGGTAAGGATGAGGGAGCGTTTCTTCGTATGTGAAGAAGTACGTGTAACCCTCCATCGGAATCCCGAAACGCTTTGCCAGAATATCATTCCTGGCGGCAGGAGCCTTTTCGGCTCGTTCAACGTCGAGTTGGTAGACGTCATACGTTACGGTTTTGCCGAGGTTCGGATTCGCCTTCTGCCACATCGCTGGATTTGCGACTTCTTCCAGCTCATCCAGACGGTAGTGCCAGATCGAAACGTGGGGCGCTTGGTACTCGCCCTTGAGGATGTCCTGGAGCTCCAGCTTGATGGTGTCGCCGCTACCATTACGAACGGTACCTTCAGAGCTGACAGCAACGATGAGGTAGTCATCGAGTTTCGAAGCACCTTGCTCGATTGCACCGATCACGTCCTCTCGTAGATCTCCGGACAACCATTCGTCTACGGTCGCCACCTTCGTGCGAAGACCCTGAAGCTTGTTAATGGTCATCGGACGAACTTCGAGCATCGATCCCGTCAGGAAGTTTTCGACGCCCTTCTTGGTGGCGGCCAGCTTGACGCGGTTGATCTTGGCGCCTGTGGTGTTCTGAAGCGATCCCTCTGTGAGAAACTTGAAAAGGGGTCCTCTTGCCCGGACGATAGAAGTTCTGACAGGCGACATGACTTCGTCTGCCTGCTTCATCGTAGGAGCGGTGGTGATCTGATGTGTCGTCGAAGAGTCAATGTTCAGGAAATAACTCTGCAGACACGATTCGTATAGCGACTTGGCGGCACCTCGGGCAACGATGAGGTACTGCTTCTTCGTCAGTCGGGTTTTGATCGTCTTCTCGACGTACTGTCCGCCGTGGCCCTTCGGATCCGGTTCATACACACTTCGGTTTACGAAGTAGTACCAACCAAAAATCTGTTCGGCCCACAGCTTGAACGTTTCGAGAAGATGTAGATCATTTCCGTCGGTGAGCGTGAGCTCAGCTTCGCAGTACTTGACGAAACCTTCGACGGGGTCTGGATCGTAGTAGATGTTCGGGTTGGCGATGAGCGCGTCGATACGGTTCATCTCCATCGAGACTTCCCGATTGACGGGAATATCACCGCGCATCACTGCCGCACGGAAACGTCCGTAGTAGAGAGGAACCGCAGAGTTCGACAAAGTCACCGCTTACCCTCCCCTCTACCGCGGGTTGTTGGTGTAGTGGTTCGCGGTACGACGAACGGCGACGCTGGCGCCAGCGGCTGCTGCCCCTGCGGGTCCGCCAGTGGCAAAGCCGGCTGCAGCAGCGAAGGCGCTCGCAACACCGGTCTTGACGGCCTGTCCGGTCGGAGTCTTCATGAATCTCCGGACGTCCTCGACGGTCTTACCGACCTTGAGTGCCTTCTGAACGTTCTGGAGACCGCGGTCCAGTTCGGTTCCGTGCTGAGCCGTCATGGTGTGGTACTGACGCTCCAGATTCATCCGGGTCAGAAGACCCTGGAGTTCCTGATTGCTGAGCGAATGAGTACCGCCCCTGTCGATCTTGGCCTGAGCCGAGTCAGCGGCCTTGGCGTCAGCGGAGGCGCGAGGTTGTGGTCCGCCAGAAGCCTTGGCGAGTTCCGCGTCACTTCTCCGAACTCCCCACTTCATGCCCTTGACACCGTAGTGCTTGAGCATGTCGTCTACGACATGTCGTGACGTTTGAAGCTGTGACATCGCGACCTCCATGTCGTCGTAGTTGAATAGCGGAAGTTCGAACTCTGGACCGGAAGAGTCTCCGACCCAAACGGCGATCCGATCGAAGTGGACCGAGAAGAAACTCGAATCCTTCTCTTCCTTCTTGGCGGGGGTCTCGGGATACCCCAGAGTCAGATGAGGAGTCCATCCGGGAAATTGTTCCGCCGAATGGTACGCTGCAGAGATCATTGGATCCTGCAGGAGATGAGTCCGGAAGGTCTCGATCTGCTTGGACCAACGCTTGTCGAAGAAGAGAACGTCAGCCTTGTTGGGTCCGAGTTCCCCTCTCTTCTGTACTTCGAGATAGAAGTTGGTGAGCATCGAGGATGCGTGTTCGACATACTCGATAACGTGCTCTATCTGGAAGGAGTCGAAGTCGGGCTTCCCCAGATAGAGCAGAGTGAGGTGTGGCTCCTTCTCACTCGACAGCTTCCGTACTCGATCATCCTCTGTGGGGAGAGCGACGATTACGAGCTCACTACGGTCGGGTCCGGCCATGCCGCCTCCTCCCTCATTACGTTGAGACGCCACTCCCACTCCCTGATCTGCTTGTCGAAAGACTCCAGTCCGTACGACGTAGTCGGCGGATCGAAGATCTGTCGGAGCCTCAGGTACATGTAGGACTTGACGGCGTTGAACATCGGACCATCGCCGAGGAAGGCGTCCCAAGTGACCGAAGAGTCCTCGATCATGAACCCTTCGGCTGGACCGATACCTATCTGATTCAGTGTGGTGAACACTGAGTTGATGTGTATGAGCACATCGACGTCATACGAAGTGTCGGCTTCGCCCAGACCGAGAACCTTCTTCGTACTGTTCAGTATGCTCTGCGGTGCCACTTGGAACACCTCCTCTCATTTTGACGGGTTGAGCTAGGCTCGGGCCCTGGACTGTCGGTTGACCTCGCGCTGAACCGCGGCAGGGTCATAGCCCGCCTCCCTGAGGTCCCTGGAGCGGTTCGGGTCGTTGCCCCATCGTCCCGCAAGGACTTCGGCAGCCAGAGTCTTGATGGACTTCGGCCCCTTCTTGGGGTTGAGCAGTTCGTCGACCTTGTCCTGAACCGCCTTGGCGTTGTAGCCGGCTGCGATCAACTTGCGAACGCGAGCAGGACCGTTGTCCCACTTTCCGGCGATGACCTCCTTGGCGATCTGCTCGACCGTCTTCTTCTTGCCCGGGGTGGAGGGGCGGGGGGA
>Ga0247821_10000054_pt1 | contig 57632 bp, 99 predicted proteins | sample 13C_Glycerol_Day_FD_192481 | JGI IMG/M metagenome (GOLD analysis project Ga0247821, IMG submission 192481) | Soil microbial communities from agricultural site in Penn Yan, New York, United States - 13C_Glycerol_Day14 | ecosystem: Environmental > Terrestrial > Soil > Agricultural land | place... | reverse complement strand
GAAGTCGGCCCGGCTCGCGGGCGGCCACCAGGACGCCCCGGGCGCGCAGACGGCGTGCCCCGGCCGGTTCGCGCAGGCGCTCATCGACGACATCAACCGGGGCGAGTACCGCGCCGACGACGGCGCCGAGGAGGTGGACAACCCCATCACCCCGCCGAAGCCCTCGACCGGGCGCATCGCGGTGGACGGGTTCTGGGGCGGCAGCACCACGCGCCGCCTCCAGCGCGCGCTGGGCACGCCGACGGACGGCGTCGTCTCCAGCCAGGCCCGCTCGTGGAAGGCGGGCAACCCCGGCCTCACGTCCGGCTGGCAGTGGGTGGCCGACAACCGGGCCGAGGGCAGCCGGGTCATCACGGCGCTCCAGGAGCGCATCGGGATGCCGGTCAGCAAGCGGGACGGGCTGCTCGGTGAGGACACCGTGCGCGCGCTCCAGCGCTGGCTGGGTACCCCGGTCGACGGGGTACTGTCGCGAGAGTCCAAGGCGATCATGGCGCTCCAGCGGCGCATCAACGAGAAGAGGATCTGATGGAGGGCAAGACCACCAGCACCAAGGCCATCGCGGGCGGCATCGCGGGCACGATCGTGGCGTTCCTGGGCAGCACGATCACGGCGGCCCAGACCCCCGGCATCACGCAGGAGGAGTGGCTGGTCATCGCGCTGGCGACCGTGCTCGGCTTCGCCGGGGCGTTCGGCCTGACGTGGGGCGCACCGGCCAACCGGCCCAAGTAGTTCGTCCCGTTTAGAGAGGCGCTGACCAGGGCTATTGCCCCGGTTAGCGCCTCTCTTCGTATCGGTGTATGTTACGTATGTCAGCACTATTCACCGATCCAGGAGGCACCATGAAGATCATCACCCCGGCCCGAGCCCGTGCGGCACTGCTCGTCCTCGTGGCGGGCGCGGCCTACTGCGGCGGCGGCCTGACCGTCTCGGCGCTCGCGGAGCCCGAGGTCATCACGGTCAGTGAGGCCGTGCCCGAGGTCTGCGTGCAGGCCATCCAGTCCGGCACGGAGGCCATCTCCGCCGAGCGCCGCGTGGAGCAGTACGCGGACAAGGCAGCCGCCCTCGCGGGCGAGGTCACGCTGTCCGTCGTCTCCGGCGACGCCGACGCGATGGAGGCCGCGCTGAGCCCCATCGCCAAGCACAACGAGCGGGAAGAGGGCTGGCGCAGCACGCGCGAGTCGGCCCGCGAGATGTTCCGCATGGCAGGGGACGACTGCATCGCGCAGCACGTCGCGGCCGAGGCCGCTGCCGAGCGGTGAGACGCGGGCAGACCCACCCGCGCAACAGCCCCGAGGACATCGCCAGGCGTCGCCAGGCGGTCCGACGGCTCGCCGGGGAGGGCCGTACCGACCACGAGATTGCTGAGGCCCTCAGCGTCTCGTGGCGGACGGTCCTCCGGGACCGGCAGGCAGCGGGCATCCCGGCAGGGTATGACCCGAAGAACCGATTCACGCCCCGGGCCAACGAGTTCGGGGCCGAGTACGTAGGAGGAGTGCGATGGTGACGCTGTCAGACGGCGTGATCGCCAAGGCGAAGCGCTACCTGGCCGAGGGCCGGGTGATGCAGGACGCGCAGGACGAGACGGTCTGGTGGATCGAGGGCAGCCGCCAGGGCGCCCCGTACCGCGTGCAGATCGTGCTCGGGCCGGACGGCGAGGTCGTCAGCCGGACCTGCACCTGTCGGCACGGGAAGGCGGCGCTCGGCGTCGCGCAGTGCAGCCACGTCGTGGCCGCCGCCACCAAGATGCAGGAGGCTCGATGACCTACCTGGAATGCGGTCGCTGCGGCGGCCCGCACGCGGTGGCGGGCTGTACCGCCACGCCGCAGGAACCGGCCCTGGAGCGGGCGATCCGGTCTCTGGCGGACAACTACCGCACCCGGGCGCAGTACCAGCCGGAGCCGCGCGCACAGTGGGCCGACGTCGAGGCGGACCTGCGCCGCATCCTGGCGGCCGAGGGGTCTGGCTCATGACGTGGATGCACTGGACCCTCTTCACGGTGCTCGCCGTGCTCGCGCTCGGCATGGCCCTCGACCGGAAGGCGGGCACGGTACGCGGGCGTCTGGCCGCTTTCTCCATCTTCGTCGGGTTCATCGTCCTGCTGGTGCTTGGTCAGCCTAAGTAGTGCGAATCGGGCGGTATGTGCTACGGTTACGTATGTCAGCACAAACCACCTACGGAAGGATCAGCACATGATCAGGTCGGTCACCAAGCAGTCCATCTGCGGAGCCCAGAAGCACGGAGCGTTCAAGGGCACCGGAGAGGCGAAGGGCAACTTCGCGGTCAGCATCTGTGACCAGCGCAAGCACTCCGGCCCCTGGCACCGCGACTCGGTCACCGGCGAGGAGTGGAAGGCATGAGCGCGAAGGACGGCAACGCGGGCATCGGCTGCGGCGGCGCTCTCTTCATCGTGCTCGCCCTCGCGGTCCTCATCGGCATCTCCGGCGTCGGCTCGGACCAGGTCAGCCACGACTGTGGCGAGGTCGCTACCTGCATCAAGAGCGACGACTAGCAGTTCCCGCCCGGCCGCCATCCCGGCGGCCGGGCACAACCCTCACGAAAGGCACCACCCATGAGCGACGAGCACCTGCTCACCCCGGCCGAGGTTGCGGCCAAGTTCAAGGTCGACCCGAAGACCGTCACCCGCTGGGCGCGGAGCGGGAAGTTGTCCAGCATCCGGACCCTCGGCGGACACCGCCGGTACAAGGCGTCCGAGGTCGAGGCCCTGCTGCGGCGCAGCGAGGGCAAGGCGTGACCTGGCCGCCGACCAAGGTCCCGCCGCTGCGCTCTGACATCGACCGGCGCCGTCGGCTGTACCGCCGTCACCTCGCCAAGATCGAGCGGAACGGCTGGGTCACCCTGTCCGGCCTCGTCGGCTTCGCGGCCGGGGCCATCACCGCCATCTACACCTGCCCCGGAGGCCTGGCATGAGCAACCCCACCCCCACCGTCATCAACGCGTCGCGCGCCGTCCGGATGCTCAAGGACGCCGTCGCGACGCGCAGCCCCGAGTACAACTACAAGACCGACGAGGAGCGGTTCCCGCCGAACGTGGCCCTCGGTGCCAAGTCGTGCGTCTACGTGCGCAACGGCTGCGCCGACTGCCTCGTCGGGGTGGCCCTGGCACTGGAAGGCGTGTCGTTGGACGTGCTCGCGCAGATCGAGCGGGAGTCAGACGACCTCGCGGTCACGCACGTCTGCGACCCGGACGAGGCGTGCGAGGAGGAGCACGGGGAGACGAACGTCGGCTCGCCCTGGTTCCTGCGGCGCCTGCGGGAACTGTCCGGCTTCGACCTGACGACCGAGGCCGTGGACGTGTTCTCGGCGGCGCAGGTCTACCAGGACACGGCCCGCACCTGGGGCGAGGCCCTGGTGGCGGCCGAGAAGACCAAGGTGCAGGGCTACCCCGAGCCGCTGCCGAACGGCACCCTGCTCGTCTGAGACCGTAACCACCCCGTTACCTAATTAGGTAGCGGGGTGGCTTACTGGCGTGTAGTGTTACGTATGTCAGCACAACGAAGCACCACACACCGGAGGGTTTCACCATGAACATCACCACCGACGCCGCCACGGGCACCGTTCTCCGCAGCGAGGTCACCGAGCGCAGCCAGAACGCCGAGTTCCTGCGTCCGCAGTTCGCCGTCCGCACGGCGGCGGGCGTCGTGCTCGGCGTCTCCGGCCAGGAGGCCGACCTGCTGGCTCGCATCGGCACGGTCGACCTGCTCAAGGTCGAGGAGGACCCGAAGCCGCCGACGCCGCGCCAGCGCTGGAACGCAGCCATCAAGGCGGTCCGCTCGGCGGGCACGATGGTGCAGCAGAACATCTCGGGCTGCTGCAACGGCTGCTCCGAGCCGTTCAAGGGCGTGAAGAAGTTCGACAAGGAGTCCACCCCGGCCGCCTGGTTCATCTACGCGCAGAACCTGGGCATCAAGTGGCACGAGGACGGGCTCGCCGTCGCTCCGAAGGAGTACGGCTACAGCGAGACCAGCAAGTCGGTCTATTTCAACCACGCCAACGGCGGGGCGCAGGCCGTGGTCGACGCCTTCAAGGCGCAGGGGTTCGCCGTCGAGTGGGACGGCACCACGAGCGACTGCGTCAAGGTCACGGTCCCGGCTCGTCGCAAGCGCTCCTGGGAGTGACCCTGTAGCACCGGCGCCCCGTCCACCCGGGCGGGGCGCCTCCGCATCTCACGAGAGAGGCACCACCATGACGAAGGGCAAGCCGGTCAGCAAGCGGCTGACCACCCTCTCCCTGGCCCGCAACCTGACGCAGCGCCAGGAGCACCAGATCATCGCGATGGCCGACCGCGCTCGCACGATGGAGCAGGTCATCGACCGCATCAATGACGTGGACATGGGGCCGCGCCTGAGCACCTGGCGGCACACGCCGTGCGAGCACAGCCGCCTCCTGAACCCGCGCGAGCACGCGCAGGGGGACGAGCCCGACTACGACGACACGTGCTCGCCGTGCCTCCGCGACCGGCTGCGCGCCTACCTGCTCGGGAACCAGCAGTGAGCGCCGTGACGGTCTTCCGTATCCACCTGGTCACGAGCGGGCCGCTGGGCTCACGCAGCAAGGACAGCGAGTACAGCAACCTCGACTCCGCCGTGGAGCGGGTCAAGTGGCTGATGCGCCGCTACCCCGGCTGCCGGGTCACCCTCGACGTCGTTCCGCCGGTGCAGCAGCACAAGCCGGACGACTTCGAGCAGCGGCTGACCGAGGCCCTGCGCACCCCGCTCGGCACTCCGGCGGAGCAGTCCCGGCTCGCGGCCCGCACCTCGTACGCGATCGGGGAGATGGGCCGCACGATCGACGATGCCGCGCTCGCTGCCTCGTGGGAGGCGGAGCGCGGCGACAGCGGCGAGCCGAACCCGTACCTGACGCTGCTCCAGAAGCGCACCGACCAGCACCATGCCGTCGTCGAGCGGGCCGCTGAGGAGGCGCTCCAGGGCGGCGAGTACGGCGTGCGCGTGGACGTCTACCCGACCCGCACGGAGGCCCGCGTCGACCCGACGGTGCCCTACGGCTGCAAGGTCGAGCACCAGCACCTCACCGACCCGCAGGAGCGGGCATGATCGAGTCCTTCTCGGTCGCGGCGTTCGTGCTGAGCCTGCTGTACGTGGTCGTCTCGATCTGCCACCGGATCGCCTGGTGGGCAGAGCGCACACCTCGGTCGGGGTACCTGATCGTCGCCTGTTTCGCACTGTTCATCCTAGTTAGGAGCCTGCCGTGACCCACCACGACTGCAAGGAGCACCTGCCGCACCCGGGCATCAACCGCATCAAGACCGAGCGCAACTGCTCGGTGTGCGGCCGGACGTGGGTGCTGCGCCTCGTCGGCGTCAACAAGATCCGCACCTGGGTCCCGAAGAACCGGATGACCGGATGGTGAGGGCCTACCAGGGGGCCGACAAGCCGGACCCGAGCAAGTGGGTGTCGCGCAAGGAAGCGGCGGCCGAGACCGGGCTGACCCGCGAGCGCATCACCATGATCATCGCCTCAGGCGAGGTGAGGACCCTCCAGCGCGGCCGGTGGGTCTACATCGAGCGGGCGTCGCTGGCCGCGTACCGACGCCGCAGGGGCACCAACGACGACAGGAGGAACCGGTGAGCAACGCCGAGGTCCGTATCAAGTTCATCAACGAGAACCTGGTGGAGGTGCGCGGGGCCGACGGCGCCACGCAGGCGCGCCTGGTTACCGCGCACCGCACGCACCGGCTGGTCAAGCGCGTGCTGCACCTGGCGGCGGGCACGTTCCAGGTCCACCTGGAGCCGATGAGCGAGCACAGCCACCCGCAGGCGAGGTTCCGATGACCGCCTGGAAGGCGACGCACCTGCGGTGCGACTGCTGCGGCCGGGGCATCCCGACGGCGGCCCGCGACGCGGCCACCGCCCGTGCCGCAGCCGCGCGCAAGGGGTGGACGCAGAACCGCGCCAAGACCGAGGACTGGTGCCCGGCCTGCGAGGGCTTCAAGTGCCACGGGCAGCACTGATGCGCCGCCCGACGTGGGCGTACGCCTGCTGGCTGGGGCTGCACCGGTGGCGCCTGTACTCGATCACCGACATGGTCTGGCCCGCGCACACGGGGCACACGCGGCAGATCTGCTCGCGGTGCCGCAAGCGGCGCACGACCCGGCGCTCGTACTAAGTACCCTGGTTTCAAGTGTTCTGCGACAGCAGGTGCTAGCCTGCACAGCAGGAGCCCGGGAGCCACAGCCCGAGCACCAGGGGAAGCCGAGCGCCCCGTCCTAGTCCAAGCCACCTGACCAACAGGGGCCACGGGCGTGGGCGGGGCGCTCGCGTGTGTATCATCCCTTACAGCGGCTCCTCCCCGGCCGCATGTTACGTATAGGAGGTACCCGCTGTGGAAGTCAAAGAGGCTGCCGAATACCTGGGCGTGTCCCGCCAGCGTGTCTGGTATCTCGCGAAGTCCGGCAAGTTGAAGATGTCCAGCCGGGTACGCAACCGGCTGAGGCTGGAGCGGTCTTCTGTAGAGGCCTACTCGACGAGTCGCCTGGCCTTTTCCCACGGCGATGGGAGCCATGACCCGGTAGGGCAGGCCCCAGATCCGCACCTTACCGAGGTGCTGGGGAGCATGTTTCGTATAGGGGGTACTTCCGATGAGTGATGCACCTATGGATGTAGGGACCTCTGCAAAGAGGCTGTGCAGTGCCAAGCGGACCAACGGGCAGCCCTGCGGACGGCCGCCGATCAAGGGCGGGACGGTGTGCGCCACGCACGGCGGCAGCGCCCCGCAGGTGCGGCGGAAGGCGGCTCTGCGGCTGCTGGAACTGGTGGACCCGGCGATCAGCACGCTCGCCCGCGAGATGGTCCAGGCGGACAAGAGCGCCGACCGGCAGCGGGCCGCCAACAGCCTGCTCGACCGCGCAGGCGTGCCGCGCACGGCGACCGTGATCGACGGCGAGAGCGCCAAGGCGCTGCTCGTGGAGCGGATCAACGCGCTGCGCGACGAGGCTGACCTGCCCGAGATGACCGACGACGAGGAGGCCGCGCTGTGAAGGCGCAGGTGGTCGGCGGACCGGAGGACGGCCGCGAGGTGGACATCGACCCGTTCAAGCGCAGCATCGTCATCTTCGACGGCGCGAAGGGCTGGGAGTGCCCGGTGCGTGACCGGCGCATCTACTGGAACGAGAGGAAGCCCGCATGACGTACAAGATCTGGGGCTGGTACGACGAGGAGAACGGCTGGTCCGTCGGCCGCGTGCGTACCCTGACCGAGCCCGTCAACGAGCACCCCGAGATGGACGGCGTCTACAAGCGCATCCTGGAGGAGTTCTTCCCCAACGAGTTCGGCATCGACGTCAACCCGGACACGTTCACGCGGCGCGACCTTGCCGACGACGAGTCCGTGCCCGAGGAGGAGCGCGCCTACACCTACTACGAGATGCACTCGTGACGGCCGCCGCCCCGATCCGCGAGGTCTCGTTCCGGCACCGCACGGACTTCCTGGCCGACCCGCTGTTCCGCGAGGCCGCTGTGCGCTCGCTGCACCAGGCGCTCGGTGACCTGGGGCTCGTGGCCGACGGCGAGGTCATCGAGGAGCACCAGCCCGCGTGGCCGGGTAGCGCCTTCACGATCGGCGTCCCGGCCATGACCGTGCTCACGTTGCGGGCGAAGCCGTGACCGGCGGCTGGGGCACGGGCAAGCGCAAGCGCAAGCGCCCGCCGAGCAACGACCCGGGGCGCCCGCCCAAGGGGCTGGCCTCCGGCTCGCTCGCCAACCCGCGCCGCACCGTCATCCACATCATCGTCAGCGACGCGACGGCCGAAGACCTGGCTGACGCCCCTGACACCGACGACTGAGGAACCCATGGAACTCGAATCCCGCTTCACCCCGTCCCGTCGCGACTGCCCGCACCCCGAGCGCTGGCACAGCCCGGACAGCGACTCGACCGAGATTGAGGTCAGCCGCCTCGCTGCCGCGTTCGTCGAGGCGCTGCGGCCGGACCTGGTCATCGAGACCGGCTCCGCCTTCGGGCAGACGGCCGAACTGATCGGGCAGGTGCTGTTCACCGCAGGCGTCGGGCACCTGGTCACGTTCGAGGTGGACACGGCGCGCGTCGCCGCGACGGCCGACCGCGTGGCAGGGCTGCCGGTGCAGGTGGTCCAGATGGAGAGCCTGCCCGGCCTCGCGGCCCTCCAGCAGCGCAACCCGGGCGAGGTCGGCTTCGCCTGGCTCGACTCGCTGTTCGAGTTGCGCGTGCCCGAACTGCGCGCCATCCGCCCGCTGCTCACCCCGGGCGCGATCGTCGGCGTGCACGACTGCGGCGACCCGGCCGGGACCAAGTACCCGCAGTTCGCACGCGAGGTCGCGGACGCGGCGGCGGAGATGGGCTTCAACCGGCTCAGCCTGCCGACGCCGCGCGGCGTGACGTTCCTCCAGTGGAAGGGAGGACGGCTCCGTGGCTGAGGCGAAGCGGCTCTCCATGGACGACGTGCAGGCGCTCGTCGTCATCCCGACCATCCCCGGCCGCGACGCGCTGCTCAAGCGCGCGTGCAAGTCGATCCGCGAGGACGTGCTCGTTGCCGGGGCTATCGAGGTGGACACGGACGGCAAGGGGCCTGCGGCCATGCGCAACCTCGCCGTGGTCAACAGCCTGAACGCGGGCCTCCGGCCGCCGTGGATCGCCTTCCTCGACGACGACGACGAGTTCGACCCGGGGCACGTCCAGGCGCTCATCGAGCACGCCGACGCGACCGGGGCCGACGTCGTCTACCCGTGGTTCCACCTGAACGTGGGCGGCGTCCTGGACAACAGCCGGGACCCGCTCGGCGCCGAGGGCCGCCCCTTCGACCCGGAGCGGCTGCTGAGCGCCAACTTCGTGCCGGTCACAGCGCTGGTCCGCACCGACCTGTTCGTGCAGGCGGGCGGCTTCCCGGAGCCGAACAGCGAGACGTGGCCCCACCCCGACTGCGAGGACTGGGCGCTGTGGCTGCGGCTGCTCGGCCTGGGGGCCAAGTTCGAGCACCTCAACCGCCGGACCTGGACGTGGCACTGGCACGGCAAGAACACCAGCGGCCGACCCGACCGGGCGGCCCAGATCTACGGAGGCACCGCATGACGACCGAGACCGCTCCCCGCCGCACGGAGTACATCCCGCTCGACCACCTGCTGGAGGACCCGGCCAACCCCAAGTCCCACAGCGTGGAGACCATCGACGCCTCGCTGGAGCGCTTCGGCGTGATCGACCAGATCGCCCGGGACGACCGCACCGGCTACATCATCAGCGGGCACGGGCGGAAGAAGTCGCTCGTGGCCCGGCGCGACCGGGGCGACGCTCCGCCCGAGGGCGTGCGCGTGGACGCGGGCGGCCACTGGCTCGTGCCGGTCATCGTGGGGTGGGCGTCCAAGGACGACGCGGAGGCGCGCGCCGCGCTGATCGCGCTGAACCGCACCACCGAACTCGGCGGCTGGGTGGACGAGAGCCTGCTCGACCTGCTCGACAACCTGGGCGACTACACCGGCGTCGGCTTCTCCGAGAACGACACCGACGACCTGCGCGCCCGGCTGGAGGAACTGGACGCCACCCCCGCGCCGAAGGTCACCAAGAAGGACGACGTGCCGACCAAGAAGGACAGCGACACGTACGCAGCCGAGGGGCGGCGGCTCGTCATCCTGGACTACGCCGTCAGCGAGTACCCCGTCATCCAGGCGCGGCTCAAGGCGCTGCGCGAGCGCTACGGCGTCGACAACAACGCGGGCGCTGTGCAGATCTGGCTGGCTCAGGAGTTCCCCGGTGTTGAGGCGCCCGCCGACGAGGCCGAGCCGGACGCGGCCGACTTCGACCCGATCAGCGAGGCGCTGGGCGTGGAGACGTTCGATGCGTAGCGACATCCCGCGCGTGCCGGTGCAGCGCGTCCTCTCCTACGAGGAGGCGGGCGCGCTGGTCGGCACGCAGGCGCCCGCGCTCGACCCGACCTTCCGCGAAGAGGTGCTGTACGTGGACGCCGACACCGGCGCGCCCGTGCTCGCCAACCTCGCCATGCCCGACCGGGCCGCCTTCCGGCGCAACATCCTCCAGGTGAAGATGGGCGGCTCCAGCCCGACGCCGCGCGCGTCCGGCGTGCGCAACACGTCGCGGACGTTCGGCAACCGGCCGCGCAAGCCGATGATGGGCCAGGAGGCGTGCATGCTCGCCCGGCTCGCCGACGAGCAGCCCGACGTACACGCCTACCTGGTCTCCTACAGCGAGACGATGGGGGCGGCCCTCGGTGAGGCGTTCCCGGAGATCGAACTGGCCGACAGGGAGACGATCGAGAAGGTGCTGCCCGAGTGGCGCCTGAGCGACGAGTCCCTGTGGACCAGCGGCGTCATCAACAGCGAGTCCGCGCTGCCCTACCACCGCGACGGCAACAACTTCGAGGCGTGGTCGGCCATGCCCGTGATGCGCCGGGGCGTGGCGGGCGGGCACCTGCACATCCCCGAGTACGACATGGTGGTGCCCTGCCGCGACGGCTACGCCGTGATGTTCTACGGCAAGGGGCTCGTGCACGGCGTCACCCCGATGCGCGTCGTCGTGCCGGGCGGCTACCGAATCAGCGTGGTCTACTACGCGCTCCAGGGCCTCAAGGACTGCCACACCTACGCCGCTGAGACGGCGCTCGCCCGGCGGAAGCGCACCGAGCGGGAGGAGCGCATGGCCGCGCCCGGCTACAAGCCAGAGCGGCTGATGCAGGGCAAGCGCACCGGGCAGCCGCGCATCAATGCGGCGATCCGCAACGAGAACGCAGCCGAGTCGTGACGGGCTACTACGTGGCGATCCCCTCGCGGGAGCGGTCGCCACTGCTGGTCAAGTGCACGCTGCCGGTCCTGCTCGACGGCGGGGTGCCCCGGGGTGCCGTGCACGTCTGGGTCCTGCACGAGGAGGTCGCCACGTACCGCGCCGCGCTCGACGACGCGGGCTACGCCGACATCGCCGTGTACGGGCACGGCAGCCGGTCGGGCCTGCGCGGCGCCCGCAACGTGATCCAGCCGCAGTACCCGCGTGGCACCCGGCTCGTGCAGGCGGACGACGACATCCGGGCCATCGAGCGGCTCGACGCCGGGCGGCTCGTGTCGGTGACCAACGTGGACGGCCTGATCCAGGGTGCGTTTCTCATGGCCGGGCAGCAGGGTGTGTCGCTGTGGGGCGTGTACCCCGTGCGGAACGGGTACTTCATGGCGAACCGGGCGCACCTCGGGTTCCGGCACATCGTCGGCACGTTCTGGGGGATGACCCTGCGCCACGACCCCACCGAGGTGCTGAACTTCGACGAGAAGGAGGACTACGAGCGCACGATCCGGCACTTCCTGCGCGACGGCGCGGTGCTCCGCCTCGACAACGTGACGCTCAAGACCCGCTTCTACACCGAGCCGGGCGGGATGCAGGTCTACCGCGACGCCGCCTACCAGGAGGAAGGCACGCACCGACTCGTGGCAGAGTGGCCCGACCTGCTGACCAACCGCCGGTCGGCCGCGAAGGGCACCGCCGAGGTCACCCTGCGGCGCCTGCCCGGCCTCGATCTGCCGCCCGTCCCCGTCCGCTGAGGAGACCCGTTGTCCGACGACGAACTGACCCGCCTGCTGGCCGGGCTCACCGAAGAGCAGGTGTACGACCTGCTCGACGGCCTGCCCGAGCCCGCTGCCCGCGCGCTGCTCGACGCGCTCCCGGCGAGCCAGGTCAACCTGCCTGCCAACCCGCTGGAGCAGGCCCAGGAGTTGGACGACGGGTACCGCAGCCGCCCGCACCTCGACTACCTCGCCGCCCGGCTGGAGCAGGCGGTCAAGGACGTGGAGGCGGGCGGCAACCGGCGCATCGCCATCTCGATGCCGCCCCGCGCGGGCAAGTCCACGCTGGCGAGCCAGTACCTGCCGCTGTGGCTGCTACGGCGCCACCCCGAGTGGAAGATCGGCATGGTCTCGCATGAGGCCAGCCTGTCTACCGCGTGGGGCCGCGCCGTGCGCCGGTGGGTCACGGAGCACCCCGAACTCGGTATCCGCATCGCGCCCGACGCCGGGGCCGCGCAGGAGTGGGAGACGGCCGAGGGCGGCGGGGTGCTGTCGCGGTCCGTCGGCGGCTCGATCACCGGCCGTGGCTTCAAGGTGCTGCTGCTGGACGACCTGATCAAGGACTTCGGGGCGGCCCACTCCGAGGTGCTGCGGCAGTCCGTCTGGGACTGGTGGCTCTCGACGGCGAGCACCCGCCTGGAGCCGCCCGCGCTGGTGATCGCCATCGGCACGCGCTGGCACGAGGACGACTTCATCGGGCGGCTGCTGTCGGCCGAGCACGAGGGCGACCCGGACGAGTGGGAGGTCATCTCGTTCCCGGCGCTCGCTGAGGAGGACGACGTGCTCGGCCGAGCCGAGGGCGAGCCGCTGCTGACCCCGCTCGTGGACGAGACGCCTGAGGAGGCCCTGGCCCGGTGGGAGGGGGTCAAGCGCGACGTCGGCTCGTACGTGTGGTCCGCGCTGTACCAGCAGCGGCCCGCTCCGAGCCGGGGAGCGATCTTCGACATGGCGTGGTGGCGCTACTGGACGACCAACCCCGCGCTCGCCAACGGCGAGGACATCGTGCTGCTCGACATCGCCCCGCACGCGGGCGACACCTGGGTGGAGTCGTGGGACTGCGCGTTCAAGGGCAACAGCGACAGCGACTACGTGGTGGGGCAGCGGTGGGTCCGGCGCGGGCCGAACCGGATCCTCACGGCGCAGGTGCGCGGCCGGTGGACGTTCACACAGACGCTGGCCGAGATGCTCGCCTTCGCCGCGCCGTACGTCCCGGCTCGGCTCGTCGAGGACAAGGCCAACGGCACGGCGGTCATCGACACGATGCGCCGCAAGATCGACGGCCTGATTCCGGTCAGCCCGCGCGACGGCAAGGAGGTGCGCGCCCGCGCGATCACTCCGACGCTGGAGGCGCGCAACACGCTCATCCCGCACCCGTCCGAGCCCGGCTACGAGTGGGTGACGGAGTTCCTCACCGAGCACCGCAACTTCCCGACCGGCGCGCACGACGACATGGTGGACGCCCACACGCAGGCGCAGACGCGGCTCAAGGGCGACGCGGTGATGAAGTTGGGCAACCCGGCTGCGGCCCGGAAGCCCGAGCGCGCCCGGACCGGCAGCGCCCGCGTGACGTCGCGCCGCATCCCCGGCCGGTAATTCATCCCGATACGGGGTTGCGCGTCCCCGTCGGTGGGGGTAATGTTACGTATGTCAGCACAACCCCTACCGAGGAGGTCAACATGAGCGAGCCGGTCCACCGCACCGACTTCGACTACGACAAGGTGACCAAGACGTTCTTCGTCTGGTGCACCGTCGCCGGGTGCCGCTGGACGGCGAACCGCGTCCGCACCATGCAGGACGCGAAGACCAAGGGTGACGGCCACACGGCCAACCCGAAGCGGCGGCCATAGTGCAGGCGTCAGTCCAGGGCCGCGTCTACGTGGGCCGGTCCTGGGCTGACGTGCTCTCCGCCGCACTGCGCGGCGAGCACGCAGCCGTAACCACGTCCGATGAGCGGCGGAGCGCGCGCAATGCGCTCGGTCGCGGGGTGACCGTCATCATCGGCGGCATCCAGATCAAGCCAGAAGGAGCACGCGAGTGAAGGTCAAGGTCAAGGTCGGGAGCAAGACCTACGAGGAGCCGTCCTACCGGGGCGCCGTCGGCGCAGCGCTGGCGGACCAGGGGCGGCGCGAGACCACCGCCGAGCAGCGCCTGCGGGCAACCAACCTGCTGATGCACGGCCGGGACGCCGACATCGCGGGCATCATCATCCGCCTCGTCGAGGTGACCCGGTGAGCCCGGCGCAGGAGTGGGAGGCCTGGCGCAAGAAGCGCACCAGCGGCGCCGTCTCGACGGCCGAGTGGCTGGAGTGGGCGGAGCGGTACGTCTCCGGCCTCACCGGCGGCCCGTGGCGGTCGCACTGCGAGGCCCACATCCGGTTCGTCCGGAGGAACGGGTGACCCGCAGCGGCGCGTACACCGATGTCCGGGTCAAGGGCCAGGTCATCGGGTACGTGAAGCGGAACGCCGAGGACGGGTTCTGGGACGCCTACATGGACTACCAGCGCAAGGCGGGCAGCACCCTGCTCGGCAAGTGCATCACCAAGGCCCAGGCCATGGGCATGGTGCAGCACGCCGCGTTCGGCTGAGCGCAACAGCAATCCACCCCAACAGAAAGGCAGGACCGATGGCACGCATCGGCAACGGCTGGACCGACGTCGAGGTGAAGGGCGAGACGGTGGGCTTCATCGTCGCCCCGTCACAGGTGGGCGGTAAGTGGCACGCCTACCTCGACAACAAGGGCAAGTCCGGCAGTCAGCGGGTGGCCTCCACCAACACCCGCGCCGCCGCGATCGACGCGGTGAAGGCTGCCGCCGCACGTCGGTAGCCTCTCCACCAGGCGCCCCGTTCTCCCCCTGCCGGGAGGGCGGGGCGTCCGTCTGTGTACGCTCGTCACATGTCTCCCCTACTGCTCGTTCTCCTGGACGGCCTGATCCTCGCCGTCGGCACGCTGCGCCTCGTGCGCCTGTTCATCGTGGACGACCTCGGCCGCCGCCTGCTCATCCCGCTGGAGTCCCGCCTGCGCGGGCGGCTCAGCGAGGGGAAGCAGTGGCTGGCCGACGGGTTCATCTGCCCGTTCTGCATCGGTATGTGGATCGGCCTCGGCTCCCTGCTGCTGTGGTACGGCGCCGACCTCGCGGGCGGCTGGTGGCTGATCGCCTGGCGCCTGCTCGTCGGTGCGCTCGCCCTGAACTACGTCGTCGCTCACCTCGCGGCCCGCCTGGACATCTACGATGGCGGAGACGACCAGGAGGACGACCGATGACCCTTACCGCCCCGCCGGTGCGCTCGACGCGCCGCGCGCTCCCTGACAAGACCCCGAAGACGCCCTGGGGGTGGATGGTCAAGTCCATCCGCGCGTCCGCCGCCCGGCTCAAGGAGCGCAACGTCGACCGGTCGTTCGTGCTCAAGGGCACCAACACCGGCTGGCAGGGCGAGGCGTGGGACATGTACGACCTCGTGGGCGAGCAGCGCTACATCGTCGACACGATCGCCAACACGATCGGCCGCGCCCGGCTGTACGTCGGCCGCGTCAGCGATCAGGACGAACTCGGCGCGCCCGTCCCCGTCGAGGAGGGCGACCCGGCCGACGTGCTCGACCTGCTCGGCACGGAGTCCGAGCGCTCGCAGATGCTGGAGCGCTACGGCGCGAACGACCGCGTCGCGGGGGAGGGCTACCTGGTCGGCGTGCCCAAGCAGTTCCTCGCCGCGCAGGTGGACCCGGAGTCGGACCTGGAGTTCCGCATCGCGCCGGAGGTGACCCCCGAGCCCACGGAGATTGCCGTGGACGACCTGGTGTGGCGCTACATGTCCGTCGACGAGGTGCTGATCGACGGCTCCAGCGTGCAGTTGGAGTGGGCCGACGCCGACGCCGCCGACACGGACGGCAAGATCCACGTCTCGCAGCGGGACATCTACCTGATCCGCGTGTGGAACAGCCACCCGCGCCGCCGTCGCGACGCGAACAGCCCCACGCGGGCCTCGCTGCCGGTGCTGCGCGAACTCGTCGGCCTGACCATGCACATCTCCGCGCAGACGGACAGCCGCCTCGCGGGCGCCGGTGTGCTGTTCCTGATGCAGAGCGCCAAGGCGAAGATCGCCGGGGAGGGCGAGGACGCGGAGGACGTCGACTTCGACGAGGCGTTCATGGACGCCATGCTCACCCCGATCCGCGACCGCGCGTCGGCCGCCGCCGTCGTCCCGCTCACCGTCCCCATCCCCGACGACGGGACCGGCCGGGCCGCCGCCGACTACGTGCACTTCCAGTCGTTCTCGACCCCGTTCGACGAGGAGACCCGCGAACTGCGGGACGAGGCCATCCGCCGCCTCGCGCTCGGGCAGGACGCCCCGCCGGAACTGCTGCTCGGCGTCGGCTCGATGAACCACTGGGGCGCGTGGCTGGTCAAGGAGGACACGATCACCACGCACGTGGAGCCGCCGCTGGCGCGCTTCTGCGACGCGCTGACCACGCAGTTCCTCCACCCCATGCTGGAGGCGCGGGGCGGCTTCACCGAGGAGCAGGCGGCGGACTACGTGGTGCACTACTCGGTGCAGCACCTGATCAGCCGCCCGAACAACACGGCGGACGCCTTCACCGCGCACGAGCGCGGCGTCATCAACGACGACGCACTGCGGCGCGAGACCGGCTTCACCGACGAGGACGCTCCGGAGGACGGCGGGATGGACGCCGCCGTCGCCATGGTGCTCGCGATGGTGCAGCAGACGCCCGCGCTCGCGGCCAACCCCGGGATGCCCGCGCTGCTCGGGCAGATCCGCGAGGTGCTGGCCGGGCGCACCGGCGAGCCGGTCGGCCAGGCCGAGCCGGAGCCCGAGCCGGACCCGGAGCCCGCCGCCGACGGCCTGCCCGACACGGCCAACGACCCCGCCCCGATCGATGAAGGAGCCACCGAGTGACCGCCATGACCCCGTCCGCCGGGCAGTCGCCCGTCTCGCCGTGTCCCGCCTGCGGCGCCTGGTCGCTGCCCGCGCTCGCGGAGCGCTCCGCCCTGCTCGACGTGTGCGACGTGCTCGTCATCAAGGCGCTCGACTCGCTCGGCCGGAAGATCGTCCGGCAGCCGCGCAGCCGCTTCAAGGAGTTCGACGGGCGGCCGTGGCACGTCGCGCACACGCTGTGGCACGCCGACAGCAAGGACGTCGACCGCACGCTGGACTCCGCGTGGGACGTGCTGCCCGCGCTGCTGACCACACGCCGCGCCGACGCGCTCGGCGTCTCGGCCGAGGTGCTGACCAAGTGCCTGGACGAGTACGTCCGGCTGCTGCTGGAGCGCAGCCTGGAGCACGAGACCGTGTCGCTGCGGTACTGGCTCGTCGGCAAGATCGGCCTCACCCTGCCGGACGTGACCCCGTGACGCTCCGGCAGCGGTCGGCCAGCGGCCTCCTGGCCGACTTGGACCGCATCGAGGAGGACGTGGTCGGCCCGGCAGTCGACCGGGCCGTCCGCGCCTTCCTGAGCGCCGTCACGGAGGCCGCCGACTACGGCGTTCGGCAGGCGCCCAACCCGCAGTCGCTCGTGGCGGCGCTCACCCCGGGCGCGACCCGGGTGTGGCCGCTGACGCTCGGCACGCTCACCGGCTGGTGGGAGACGTTCGTGGCGGACTACGTCATCGACGCCGTGCGCCGCGCGTGGCGGGCCGGGTACGGGGCCACGTCCGACGGCGAGGAGACGCTGTCCAGCCTGGACAATCTGGACGAGTACCTGGCCCGCGTGTCGGACCGGCTCGTGCGCGGGCTGACGCCGCCCCTGCCCGACGCCGCCTTCGACCTGGTGCGCGTCGCGGTGACGCTGGCCGCGTCGTTCGGCTGGACGAACAACGAACTGTCCGCCCGGATTGCTGCTGACCTGGATTGGGAGGTGGACGGCGCGTACTGGCGCAGCGAGTACGAGCGCCTGACGACGGACATCGAGGCGATCCTCGACCCGCTCGGGCCGCCCGGCACCCCGGCGCGCGAGGCCGCTCGCGAGAACGACCCGGTGGTGGCGCAGTTGCAGGCCGACCGCACCCGCGCGCGGCTCGCGCTCGACGCCGAGCAGTCGTACTGGAACACGCGCGCGCAGCGCATCGCCCGCACGGAGTCGACCGGGGCCTACAACGCAGCCGGGCTCGCCGCGCTCAGCGACGAGGGCGAGGACCAGAAGGCGTGGATTGCCACGCGCGACAGCCGCACCCGGCCGAGCCACGTCCTCGCGGACCGGCAGGTGGTCCCGTTGACGGCCCCGTTCGACGTCGGTGGGGCGCCGCTTCTCATGCCCGGGGACCCGTCCGGCCCGGCCGAAGAGACCATCAACTGCCGGTGCACGCTCATCGGCGCATCTGTCCTGTTCTGAGCGGATCGTTCTTCGTTCATCACCCCCTCCCCTATAAGGGAGGGGGTGATGATGAAAGAAGAACGGCTACCCTGGCGGGAGATACGTACGTGGCTGGCGTTCGGGCCGCACGGGACCTACGGAGGTTCCTGTGCAGCACCGACCGCTCGACCCCCTGGCCCTGACCACCTACGCGCCCATCGCCGTTGCCGACGCAGCCGCCCGCGCCGCATCCACGGACGCCGACTGCGCGCCGTGCTCGGCCGCCGCTACCGCCGTCGGCTTCGAGGACGGCGCCTACCTGGAGCAGATCCAGACCCTGATCGCCGCAGGCACCCCGGCCGCGCAGTGGACCGGCCCGATCGGCTACGAGACGCGCCCCACCGGCGACGGCCGCCTCATCGAGGCGAACGCGCTGTCGTGGTCCGTGCCCGTGCCGCTGCTGTGGGCGCCCGAGAACAACGGCGGCCACCAGGGCGCTCGCGTCGTCGGGTGGATCAGCGACATCACGCGCGGCGAGAACGGGGCCATCATCGGCTCGGGCGCGTTCGACCTCGGCAGCGACATCGGCCGGGAGGCCTACCGGCAGGTCCAGGAGGGCCTGACGCCCGGCATCTCGATGGACCTGGACGACGTGTCGTTCGAGATTCGGGTGAAGGCCGAACTGCTGGAGCCCCAGATGGACGAGGCCATGCAGCCGACCGGCTACGACCCGGAGACGGGCGCTCCCATCTGGCCGGAGAGCGAGGCCCGCGCCACCGACGAGCGCGGCTACGTGACCGTCCTGTCGATGTCCAGCGACGACGAGATGATGGTCACCACGTCGGCGCGCGTGCGCGCGGCCACGCTCGTGGCGACGCCCGCCTTCGCGGAGGCACTGGTCGCCCTGATCGACGGCGACGCGCTCGCCGCCGAACTGCTGCCCGCGCTGACGGCGGCTGCCACGGTCACCGAGCGCGTCGCGCCGCCGCGCGCTGCCTTCGACGCGCCGGACCTGGACGGCCCGACGCCGCTCACGGTCAGCGACACCGGCCGCGTGTTCGGCCACATCGCCACCTGGGACACCTGCCACATCGGCTACCCGGGGCAGTGCGTCACCCCGCCGTCGTCCCCGAGCGGCTACGCCTTCTTCCACACGGGCGCCGTGCAGGTCGACGACGGCAGCGAGGTGGCGGTGGGGCACCTGACCATCGACACCGGCCACGCCGAGGCGAACCTGCGCTCGCCCGAGGCGCTGGCGCACTACGACAACACCGGCACGGCGGTGGCCTACGTGCGGGCGGGCGAGGACTCGTTCGGCATCTGGGTGGCGGGCGTCGTCCGGCCGAACGCCACCCCGGAGCAGGTGCGCGCGCTACGCGCCTCGCCCATCTCCGGCGACTGGCGTCGCATCGGCGCCGGGATGGAACTGGTCGCGGCGCTCGGCGTCAACGTGCCCGGCTTCCCGGTCCCGCGCACGCGCGCGCTCGTGGCGGGCGGCGCCATGCAGTCCCTCGTGGCGGCGGGGATGCTCGCCCCTCGCGAGGTGCTGCGCCCGGGGCTGCCCGGTGCGCTGTCGGTGGACGACCTGCGCTACCTCAAGCACCTCGCGGACGCGGAGCGGCAGCGGCAGGCGCGCGTCGCCCCGGCGTCGGACGAGCGGCTCGCGGAGGCGGCCGAGATGGCGAAGCGCGTCAAGGTGCTGGCGTTCGCTCAGTCGCTCGGTACGCTGTAGGGGACATGTCACCCACGTAGGAGGCTCCATGTGCGCATGTAACAAGCGGCCCCGGAAGAACCCGGCGGCCACCAGCGCGGCCAAGACGGCGGCCAAGGTCGCCCCGAAGCCCGCACCGAAGCCGCAGCCCGCTCCGGCTTCCTGAGCAATTTCTGGTCCCTGACCTGAGGCGATGCCTCGGGTCAGGGACTTTCTTATCCCCAGGGGTTGCACGCTGTCTGCGCGGAGGCTAATGTTACGTATGTCAGCACAACGCAACACAAACCGGAGGTCATCATGAGCACCGTCACCCGCACCGACGTCACCCGCACCGCTGAGTGCGAGCACGACAGCGACCAGTTCTGCGGCACCTGCCTCGTCGAGGAGGTCACGGTCGAGGCTCCCGAGGCTGACGCCGCCGAGGCCGCTCGCCGCGCCGAGGAGGACGCTGCCTGGGCCTCCCGGAGCCGCATGGCCGCCAAGGAGCAGGTCGCCCAGCAGGTGGCCGAGATGGACAGCACCGTGCTCGACCTGCTGCGTGAGTCGCTGCACAAGGACCGCCGCAACCTGGTCAACCTCTACATCGGGGACGACCGCAAGGAGCGCATCGCGGAGACGGACCTCATCATCGGCGTCATCGAGGAGGAGCAGGCCGAGCGCGCGGGCCTCGCCTCCAGCGAGGACATCCTGGCCGCCTTCTCGGCCATCTGAGTTCCCGGTGCGGCCCGGCTTGGGGACACCCCCGGGCCGCACCCTGGGTCACCGCCCGCAGCGCGTAGGCGCCTCCGGTGCAAGTCCGGAGCGGGTGACGCAAGTCAGCACATCCACCCCGCAGCATCCCTAACCAGGAGGAATCATGAACACGCTCACCGCTCCCGCCCCGGCCGCCGAGTTCGTCACGACGGCGCGCCGCGTCCTGCCGGGCGACATCCTGCTCAGCGAGCAGGGCACGCCGCTGGTGCTCGTCACCCGGGCGCGCACCCGGCTCACCGGTCGGCGGATCACGCAGATCGAGGGCGAGTGGCTGGTGCAGCGCCCGGCGGGCGCCCCGAGCATCTTCCGCCGCTCGACGGTGGACACCTCCGCCACCTACATCCGGCGCGCCGCCTGATGCGCCGCCTGCGTGTGGCCGCCGTCGCCCTCGTGGCGGCGGTGGCCCTCGCCGGGTGCGGCCCGGCGGAGGGGACGGTCGTCCAGAAGGACTACCGCCCGGCCGAGTGGTACTGGACGACCTGCTACCGGTCGGTCCCGTACTACAACGGCAAGACGACCTCCACGCGGACGGTCCCGTACTCCTGCCAGCAGCACCGGCCCGCGTCCTACAGCCTGTACCTCCGGGAGGAAACGGGCGGGGCGCCCGGCAAGCACGAGCCGGAGGCGGGCTGGCGCTCCGTCGGGGAGCAGGTCTACATGGCCTGCGCCGAGGGCGAGTACTACCGCGACGGGAAGTGCTCGTGAGGCACCACCGCCACCCCGTCGGCCCGGTCGCCCCTGCGGCGGTCGGGCTGGTGGCGGTGGTCATGGTGTTCGCTGCCGTCTTCCTGATCATCTGGTCTGCCAATGACCTGGAGGAGTGGGAGACCTGGTGCCACGCTCAGGGCGGGCACATCGACCGCACGAGCGAACTGGCCGGAGGCGGCCGGAACACGTGGGTCAACTACACGAACTACTGCCTGACCTCGGACGGGCGCATCCTCGACATCAAGGAGTAGTTCATCCCGATACGAGCCCCGGTTGCTGCATCTGTGCAGCGGCCGGGGCTCGTTTGTGCGTACACGGGTGCTACCCTCCCGATAGAGATACGTCGCTGGCGCGCAGGGCCGGACCTCCCTCACAGGAGGATTACCCCATGGCGAAGATCTTCGGCGGGCGGCGCGAGTCGCTGTTCCCGCTGGCGACCAACTACGAGGACCAGGGCACGGACGACGCCATCGAGTTCCCGGAGGACCTTTCGGCCCTCTCGGACGCGGACGTCGAGACCCTGCTCAACGACTCGCTCGGCGCCTTCCAGGACATCTACGGCGACGGCACCGGCCTGACCTCCGAGCAGGTCGACGCGCTCTCGGCGCTGACCGAGGGCATCACCCGCGTCAAGGGCGAGAAGGACGGCCGCGCCGAGGCCGCCGCAGCGCGTGCCGCCGAGGCCGCGTCCCTCGCGGAGGCTGCGGGCATCACGCTCGGCGGCGACACCGGCGCCGGTGCGGGCGAGCCCGCCGCCCCGGCCGACGTCGTGGACGCGCCCGTCGTCGAGGAGACGGAGCCCGTCGTCGAGGAGCCTGCCGCTGACCCGGCGCTCGTCGCGTCCGGCACCGGCGCCCGCCGCGTGCCGCTCAACTCCGTGCGCCGCCCGCGCGCTGCGGCCCCGCGCCGCGAGGAGACCCCGGCCGACCGCTACGGCAACCGGACCATCCGGGACATCCTGCGCACGCCTGACACCAACGCGGGCACCGACTGGTCCACCACGGCCGGTCGCGTGGACGACCTGCTGCGGACCTTCCCGGAGCAGGACTACATCCGGGCCGCGCGCTCGGGCCGCCGCCTGCGCCAGCAGCACAACCTGGCGGTCATCCAGAAGCCGACCGACGAGCGGTTCCTGGTCAAGAACAAGGACCCGGAGCACATCCAGTCCGTCATCGACGCGGCCCGCAACGAGGCCCTGCTCGACAACGGCCAGGGCGGCTCGGGCTCCCTGCTCGCGGCCGGTGGCTGGTGCGCGCCGTCGGAGACGATCTACGACCTGTGCGAACTGGAGTCGCGCGACGGTCTGCTCTCCGTCCCGGAAATCACCATCAACCGGGGTGGCATCAACTTCACCCAGGGTCCGGACTTCGCGTCCATCTACTCGGCCACGGGCTTCTGCTTCACCGAGCAGGACGACATCGACGGCACGTACGCGCCCGGCGCGACCCCGGAGGACCCGAACGTGGAGGGGCCGAAGCCCTGCTACCACATCGAGTGCCCCGAGTTCGACGAGGAGCGTCTCGACGTCTGCGGCCTCTGCCTGACGGCGGGCCTGCTCCAGGCGCGCGGCTACCCCGAGGTCATCGCCCGCGTGCTGCGCGGCGCGCTGATCGGCCACGACCACCGCCTGAACGCCAACGTCATCGCCAAGATGGTCGCTGGCTCGACGGCCGTCATCATGCCGTCGCCGCAGGTCGGCGCCACGGCGCCGCTGCTGACGGCGATCGAACTCCAGGTGGAGCACCTCCGCACGGTCAACCGCATGTCGCGGTCGGCCACGCTGGAGGCCGTGTTCCCCATGTGGGTCCACGGCGTCATCCGCTCCGACCTGTCGCGCCGCCTCGGCGTCGACATGCTGTCGGTGACGAACGAGCAGATCAACGGCTGGTTCCGTCAGCGCGGCGTCGCCCCGCAGTTCGTCTACGACTGGCAGGACATCGCGACGACCCCGGCCTCCGGGTTCGGCGCGTGGCCCACCACGGTGGACTTCCTGCTGTACCCGGCGGGTACCTGGGTCAAGGGTGCGGCGGACGTCATCACCCTCGACACCATCTACGACTCCGTCGGGCTGGGCGAGAACAACTACACGGCGCTCTTCACCGAGGAGGGCTACCTGATGGCGAAGATGTGCCACGACTCGCGCGTGGTCACCGTCTCCATCTGCCCGTCGGGCGCGACCGGCGCTGGCGTCGACATCGACTGCGACGGCACCGCCGCAGCCTGATCCCTTCTGGCGGGCGGCCTCTTCGGAGGCCGCCCGCTGCTGGGTCCGCACCTGACCAGGAGGGACAACCCGCATGGCTTTCGCACCGCCGACGGTCGTCGACCCGATCGCTCGCACGGCCCTGCCGTTCGGGCTGCTGTCCGTCGTCACCCCGCGCCCCGTGGGGAACTCCCGCTGGGAGAACGGCGTCGTCTGGGAGCCGCTGACCTGCGGCCCCGCGTCCGGCATCGGCCCGGTCGACTGCGACCCGGAGGAGCCGGTCATCGGCCTGCCCAAGGTCATGGCCGAGGCGGCGGGCACCGACGACGCCGTGCCGTTCACGGTCTACGGCTCGTACGAGTGCAGCCCGATCGGCCACACGCTGGAGTACGCGCAGGACCGCGCCACCGAGCACCTGATCGCCCGCGAGGAGGCTCGCGCTGAGCAGGCCATCTGGACTGGTGACCTGGGCAACACGCCGAACTTCTCCGAGGGCGCGACGGCGGCGGGCGCTGCTCGGCTGCCGCACCTGGCTCTGGCCGAGGCGGAGCAGTACATCGCCACGGGCTACGGCTCGCTCGGCGTCATCCACATGTCGCGCCTGGTGGCGTCGATCCTCCTCTCGGAGGACGCGCTGGAGGTGCGCGGCAACCGGCTGTTCACCAAGTTGGGCACGCCCGTCATCGCGGGCGCGGGCTACCCCGGTTCGCACCCGGATGGCGTGCAGGAGGGCGAGTGGATCGTCGCGAGCCCCGCGCTCATGGCGTACCGGTCGGAGGTCTTCACGCCGACCAACCGGGCGGGCGACCTGCTCGACCGGGCGAACAACAACCTGTACGGGGTGGCGGAGCGCCGCTACCTGGTCGGCTGGGACGAGTGCCCGCCGGTGCTCATCATCCCGGTGGAAGTGGAGGTCGTCTGATGGGACGTCTGGTGATGGACGGCGGCTTCCGTCGCATCAAGCGGGCTGCGGCCCCGGAGCCGGACGCCCGGCTCGCGCTCGTGGAGCAGTTCGCCGCGACGCAGCCGCCGGTCAACCCGGAGCCGGTGCCCACCGACCCGGCTGACGACCCCCTGGTGCAGCAGGCGCTGGAGATCCTCTCGAAGCCGCTCGACGAGGGCTCGCAGGAGGCCCAGGAGCAGCCGCAGGAGGCCACCGGCGAGAACGGCCCGGAGGAGTCCTCGGAGGCCGCTGACGAGACGCCTGCGGACGAGAACGAGGACACCGTGCCCGACGCCCCGGCGGAGGCTGCACAGCCCGAGAAGGACTACGACCCGATCGCTGCTGTTCTCGGGTAGCAAGCCAGGCAGATAACCTGGGCACAGATGTACGTCGCTGGCTATTGGGCCGGGCCTCTCAACGGAGGATTCCGCCATGACCAAGTGCTTCATCCCGGTCCTCGGGAAGCGCATCCGGGCTGTCGCGCTCGACGAGTGCGGCAACCTGCCTGCGTCCGGGGCAACGGACGCCGTCGTCGCCACGGACGGCTTCATCTCGCTGACGCTCACCTCGGAAATCGAGGAGGGCACGGAAATCATCACCCGCAAGGCGGACGGCTCGCTGTGCGTGAACGAGCGCACCAGCGACTCGTTCAAGCGCTTCACGCTGGAGATGGAGTTCTGCGGCGTCGACCCCGACCTGATGTCACTGACCACCAACGCCGAGCCCTACCAGGACTACGACCTGGAGAACGCGGGCATCACGGTGGCCGAGGGCACCATCGACAAGAAGTTCTCGCTCGAACTGTGGACGGGGCTCTCCGGCCGCGCCTGCGAGCCGGGCGACGAGGAGGCGAGCGGCTACATGCTGCTCCCGTTCGTCAACGCAGGCGTGCTCGGTGACGTGGAGGTGACCGGTGAGGACGCCATCACGTTCTCGATGACCGGCGCGTTCACGCGCGGCGGCAACGCGTGGGGCGTCGGCCCGTTCAACGTGCTCATGGACGCGGGCGTCCCCTCGGTGCTGCCGACGGCGCTCGACCCGCTGGACCACCTGCTCCTGGTGGAGACCGGCGTGGCCCCGCCGCCGTCGGCCTGCGGCTTCGTGCCGTACCTGCCGGTCGCTCCCTGATCGGACGAACACCAGGCGGCCTCGCTCCTCACGGGGCGGGGCCGCCTGTCGTTACGCTGGACCCGACCGAGACGAGGAAGACCCCATGGCTACGCTGGACGAGATTCTGGACCTGCTGCCCGACAACGCCACCGGCCTGATCGACGCGGCCGACGTGCGCGCAGCGGTCACCGCGCTGTGGCACCGCACCGACGGCACCGAGCCCATCGAGGGGCTGTACCTCGACCCGACGGCGACCGAACTCGCGCAGACGGCCGGGCGCCTGCACTGGAACGCGGAGGACGAGACGCTGGAGGTGGACACCAGCCCCACGTCCGCACTCCAGGTCGGTTTCGAGTCCCGGATCAACGTGCGCAACAACTCCGGCGCCACGATCGTCAACGGTCGGCCGGTGCGCATCACGGGCAACGTCGGCAACCTGCCCACGGTCGCGCTCGACGACGGCCAGGGCATGATCCGGGGCCTGACCACGGAGGACATCCCGAACAACACGAACGGGCACATCACGGTGTTCGGCCTGGTGCGGGACATCGACACGTCCGGCTTCGCGGCCGGGTCGACGGTCTACAGCAGCGCAGCCGGTGCCCTGACGACGGCCGTGTCCGCGTCGGTGGCGGGCATCGTGCTCGACTCGCACGTCAGCATGGGCGCGCTGCTGGTGCGCCCGTTCCGTACGCTCGGCGCGGCGGGCACGACGGCGCAGCGGCCGGGCGTGCGCCCGATCGGCTTCTCCTACTTCGACACGACCCTGGGCCGGAACATCTGGTGGCGTGGGGCGGCCTGGGTCGACGGCGCCGGGACGGTGGTCTGATGGCTGAGAACGAGTTCAGCGACGCCTTCTCCACCGCGTTCGACGCGGCCGTCCTGCCGCTGCCGGGCACGCCGACGGCGGAGGTGCCGTGCAACTGGCCGGTGGACTACAGCGCGTGCGGCGGCGGGCTGCCCGAGCCGCTCGCGTCGCTGCCCGCGTCCGGCGTGGCGGTCTTCGAGGAGATGGCCGCGACCTACCTCTGGAACTGGACCGGCCGGAAGTACGGCACCTGCGACCTGACGCTGCGCCCGTGCCGTCAGGAGTGCTGGCAGGGGCAGAGCACGTTCTGGGGCGGCGGCGGGCAGTTGCCCGGCCAGCGCCCGTTCACGCCCGTTATCATCCAGGGGCAGTGGTACAACATCGGGTGCGGGCAGTGTGGCGACTCGTGCGGCTGCGGCTCGACACCGGCGCTCCGGCTGCCGGGGCCGGTGCTCTCGGTGGACTCGGTGCAGATCGACGGCGAGACGCTGCCGTTCGGCTCGTACCGCGTCGACAACGCGCGGCTCCTGGTGCGCACGGACGGCGGCCGGTGGCCCACCTGCCAGGACATGTCCGCTGACCTCGGTGAGGCGGACACCTGGGGCGTGACGTACACCCGGGGCTACCCGGTGCCGTCAGGCGGGCAGGTGGCCGCAGGGCTGCTCGCCAACGAACTCGCCAAGGCCGCGTGCAACGACCGCTCGTGCGGGCTGCCGCAGCGGGTGCAGTCGATCACCCGGCAGGGGGTCACGGTGGCCGTCCTGGACGCCTTCGACGACATCGACGAGGGGCACACCGGTATCTGGTTGATCGACTCGTGGGTGGCCTCTGTGGTGCGTCGGCCGCGCCGGATGCGCGTGCTCAGCCCGGACCGGATGCCGCCTCGCAACCGGCAGACCACCTGGCCTGTCTAGTCGTGTTCTTCTTTCATCATCACCCACCCTCCTTATAGGAGGGTGGGTGATGAACGAAGAACGATCAGGACAAAGCGTCCAGGTTCTCCTTGGCCCGGCGCCAGTTCGAGAGCGACTGCACCAGCGCGGCGGCGTCGTTGAGCGTCTTGGCCTTCTCCAGCACGTCGATGTCGCGCCGGACCCGGCCCCAGGTCTGGTTGACCTCCTGCTGCGCCAGGATGAGCGGGGCCTTCTCGTGGTCGACCGGGAACAGGTCGTACGCCGTGCCGAAGGTGCCAGTGCTCCACTTGTGAGCCGTGCCGTCGGGTCGGAAGTCCCGGGCCATGAACCGGCGCTCGTTACGTTGGCCGCCGTTTGTGACGACCTGGCCCGTCGGGGTGATCTTGGTGACCACCACCTTCTCGACGTGCTCGTCCCGGATGCCCCAGGTGACCAGCGCAGGCGCGCCGACCTCGACCCACGCGGGCAGGCTCGCGGCGCTCATCGGCTCCCCCTGTCCAGGGTGGTGAAGACGGCCGCGCGCAGGCACTTGCGCGAGCAGGCCCAGAAGTCGCCGCCGTCGCCGCCGAAGTCGGTCACCTCGAACACGTTGCCGGTGATGCCCTTGGGCGGGTCCTCGCTCTCTGTGGCGATGGACGACTTGCCGCATCCATCGCAGGTGTACTCGTTGACCGGCTCGGTCACCAGGGTGACTGCCATCTTGCTCTCCTCTCGTGGTGGCGGGGCGCCGGAGCGCCCCGCCGGGGTGGGTCAGAACTTGCCAGCGCAGATCGGGCCAATGCCCGCCTCGATGCTGGACTCCTTCGTCAGCGTGCGGCTGCACACGCAGCAGGTGCCGTAGACAGCCCCGAACTCCTTGGCCTCTTCCAGCGAGAGCCGCGTCTCCAGGCTCAGCCGCCGCACGACGCCCGCCGCGTAGTCGAACCGCGAGGTGTAGACCGGGCAGCGGTCCTCGCCGTCGCACTTCTCGCAGCCGCCGCAGGTGCCGACCTGCTCGGTGACCAGGCGCTTGGCGTACGGGCGGCCGGAGCCGTGCACGGCGACCTGGACCTTGTAGATCTGGCCGTCCAGCCGGTGCATCCCCTCGATGCTCACCTCGTCGATGACCGGCGCGACCTCGCGGACCGGGCAGGCGAGCAAGAAGTCGATCACCAGCGAGGCGCCCTGTCGGGTGGCCCGCTTCTCCGTCCACATCATGCGCAGGGCTTCCAGACCGCCGTTGGCCGCCTTGTCGGGGATGCGCTCGGCCTGGAGCCGCTGGATGAAGTTGACCTGGGCTTCGGTGACGGTGTTCATGATGACCTCCTGGTCTCGGGCTGTGCTGACATACGTAACATTAGACCCACCGCCCGAAGCCGCGCAACCCCCAGGGATTACTCTTTCCCCATGGCGACGATCCCCGACAACCTGACCCCCGAGATGTGGGCGCTGCTGGCGTGTGCCAACGGCGCGCTCCAGGAGGGCGGCCGACCCGTCGGCAAGGCGTTCCTCAACCCCGGCCTCACCGTGCCCGACGACGACTGCTGCGCGGGCGGCGGCCAGTTGTCCATCCGGATCATCGAGCGGTTCCCGAGCCGCACCTTCCCGACCATCGACACGACGGCGAGCAACTGCAATCCGCTGTTCTGGGCCGTACAGTTGGGGGTCGCGGTGCGCCGCTGCGCGCACACCGTGGACGACCACGAGAACTTCCCCACGGCGGAGGAGATGACCGCCGACGCGCGCGGCATCAACGAGGACGCCGCCCTGCTGGAGACCGCGATCCGCTGCTGCTGGGTGCCGCGCGGTCTGGGTAAGAAGATGATCCAGCAGTGGAACCCGCTGGAGACCGAGGGCGGCTGCATGGGCGGGGAGTGGCGCGTGTACTTCGCGCTGCCGTCGTGCGCCTGCCCCGACCCGCACCCGCTGCCGGACCTGCCCTACGACCTGCCGGAGGCGAGCCGCTGATGGCCCGCACGCGCGTCCGTATCACCCTCGACAGGAAGGCAGTGGCCCGGCTCAAGGGGCCAGGCGGCGCCGTCGACAACGAGGTGCGGCGCGTCGCCGCGCAGGCGCGCGACCGGGCCAAGTTGAACCTCACGGCGGACGGCTCGGTGGACACGGGCCGCCTGCGGAACTCGGTGCAGTACCAGCGCTTCCCGTCGTCGCGGCGGCCGATCAACTACCAGGTCGGCACGAACGTGGACTACGGCATCTTCCTGGAGCGCGGCACCCGCGACCACGGCCCGCGCACGGCGAAGGTGCTGCGGTTCCGGGGCCGCAACGGGGCGTTCGTCTTCGCGAAGCGGGTCAAGGGCATCAAGGCCACGCGGTGGCTCAGCCGGGTGCTCGCGACGCTCAAGATCTGACGTGTGACCTAGGTCGGGTAGTCTCGTGACCATGAGCGCAACCATGGCCTTCACCACAGGCACCCGGAACAAGAAGCCGATCGAGTTCACCGTGGACGGCACGCCGTTCAAGTTCATCCCGCCCAAGCAGTCGGCCATCTTCCTGGAGACGGTCAACGGCGGCACGGTGCTCTCGCTGACGCGCGAGACGTTCGACTGGCTCCAGGAGGGGCTGGACACGGACTTCGTTGCGGACGAGGGCACCGAACCGCCGTCGGCCTACTTCGTCAACCGGCTCAAGGACAAGGACGACGACTTCGACGTCCCCGACCTGGAGAGCATCCTCAACTGGCTCCAGAAGAAGGTCGCTGGCCGCCCTACTACGTGACGTTTCGCCTGTTGCACCTGGCGTCGGAGAACTGGCCGACGCTGGAGGGCTGGGCAACGTCACGTAACACGGACATCATGGACCTTCCGATCGACCGAATGCTCAACCTGATCTACTTCTGGGCGACACGAAATGCCCCGGATGAGCAGGCGCTGGCAAAGTTCGACCGGAAGTTGTGGATGCCGCCCAAGGGCGAGGAACCCCCGGCCGAGTCGCCGTGGTCGGCAGCCAACGAGACGAGCGCGTTCAAGGCGCTCAAGGCGGCGCTCCAGCCAGACGGACCGCCGCAGCCGGACGCCAAGCCGACCACGACCCGGGAACAGCCCGGTCGGCGCGGTAACCTGGCGAAGAACAGCAACGGCACGCCCGGATCGCGCGGCCGACCAGCACGCGGGAGGTGATCCGGGGTGGTGCAGTCCCTGGGCGAGGCGGTCATCGAGGTTGGTGCCGACCTCGACGACCTGGACGGCGACCTGTCGCGCGGGGTGCGCCGGGCCGCCCGCAACGCTGAGCGCGAGGGCGACAGCATCGGCCGGGGGCTGTCCCGGGGCATCTCCCGGGGCGCCTCCAGCAACGAGGCCGCCATCGGCACCTTCGGCCAGTTGGAGTTCTCCCTGGCGAAGGTCGGCACCGCCGGGGCTGGGCTCATCGGCGCCATCGTCCCGATCCCGGCCCTGCTCGGCGGCATCGTGGCCGGGGCGGTCGCCGTCGGCGGCGCGCTCGGGCAGGCGGCCGGTGGCGCCCTCTCGGCGGGCACGATCTTCGCCTCGCTCGGGCTCGCCTCGGCCACGGTGCAGGTCGCGAGCCAGGGCCTGACGGAGGCCTTCGACGCGCAGAGCAAGGCGCAGGAGGAACTCGCCAAGACCGGCGCCGTGTCGGCCGAGACGCAGAAGGAACTCGACGCCGGGATGAAGGACCTCGCGCCGTCGGCCCGGCAGGTGGTCAACGCTGTCACGGCGCTCGGCCCGGCCTGGCAGGACGTACAGCGCGCGGTCCAGGGGCGGTTCTTCCGGGGCGTAGGCGAGGACATCTCGGCCCTGGGGGAGTCGTTCCTGCCCGTGCTCCAGTCCTCGCTGACGGAGACGGCAGGCATCCTCAACAGCACGATCCGGGGCTTCACCGCGTGGGCCACCGAGGGCGAGCGCGTGCGGCAGGTCGACGCGATCCTGGGCGGCCTCAACGACACGCTGGAGGCAATCCTGCCGTCGGTCGGCAACATCGGCCGGGGGCTGTTCGCGCTGTTCGGGGGCAGCATCGGCCCGGCCACCGAGATGGCGCGGGCGATCAGCGACGCCTCGGAGGGCTTCGCGGGCTGGGCCGAGGGGGTCGCGCAGAGCGGGCAGTTGAACGCCTTCCTGCGCGGCAGCAACGCGATCCTCGGCACGCTCGTGGGCATCGTCAGCAACGTCGGCTCCATCCTCATCAGCGTGTTCGGCGCCGGGGCGGAGCAGGGGGCCACGCTGCTCAACGTCTTCGAGCAGGCGACCGGGCAACTGGCCGACTTCCTCAAGACGGCGGAGGCGCAGGGCGGCCTCCAGCAGTTCTTTGGCCTGATCCAGCAGTCCGGCCTCGCCATCCGGCAGTTGGGCGGCGTCGCCGTGCCCATCTTCCAGGGCATCTTCTCGATCATCGGCGCGCTGCTGCCGCAGTTCGAGACGCTGCGCTCGATCCTGCTGCCGATCGCGACCGCCCTCGGGCAGGCCATCGGCGGGGCGCTCACGGCGCTCGCGCCCGTGCTCGGCGCCGTCATCGGGCTGGTGCTCCAGTTGGTGTCCGCGCTGGCCCCGCTCGTGACCACGCTCGTGACCGGGCTCGGCGCCGCCATCGAGCGCATCGCCGGTCTGTTCATGACGAACCTCTACCCAGCCATCTCCGGGCTGATCCCGGTGCTGCTGCCGATCCTTGACATCTTCCTGACGGTCTTTGGCGCGCAGGTAATGAACGCAATCAACCTGATTGTGGACGTAATCGGCGGAGTGTTCGATATCCTCGGCGGCCTCATTACCTTCCTGACCGGTGTCTTTACCGGAGATTGGGACAAGGCGTGGTCCGGCCTGGTGCAGATTGCCGACGGGGTTGTGGCGATCCTGGAAGGGGTTGTGCAGTTCCTGTGGAAGACGATCCAGAACTACTTCAAGAACGGCGGCCAGCAGGTGCTGAACGCCGTGCGCTCGTGGTGGAACGGCGTCGTGTCCTCGTTCGTCCAGGCGCAGACGCGCGTCATCGTCGGCGTGCTCTCGTGGGTCACGCGGGTGGTCAACGGCTTCCTCAACCTGCGCAACCGAGCGCTCGCGTTCGTGCGGGCGCTGTGGTCGACGGCGGGCACGCTGTTCCGTAGCGGGGTGAACCGCCTGGGCAACTACGTCGCCAGCGGCCTCGGCCGGGCGCTGGGGTACTTCACCCGGCTACCGGGGCAGATCAGCCGAGCCGTGGGCAACCTCGGCGGGCTGCTCTACAACGCGGGCCGGAACGTCGTGCAGGGGCTCATCGACGGCATCAACGCCATGATCGGCCGGGTGGCGTCGGCGGCGGGCAACCTCGCGGGCACGATCCGCGCCTACCTGCCGTTCTCCCCGGCCAAGGAGGGGCCGCTGTCGGGCCTCGGCAACCCGGAGCAGTCCGGCCGCAAGATCGCGGAGATGGTCGGGGACGGCATCGTCCAGAACGTCAACGTGCCTGCCTCGGCCATGCAGCGCGCGCTCGCGCCGATCGCACCGGGCGGCCGGGCGCTGGCCCCGCTGCGGCGCACGGCGCAGGCGACCGGCTCGAACGTGGCGACCGCCGCCGCCTCGACGCCGATGGCGGGCGTCGGGGACGTCACGGTGCAGCAGATCTTCAACGGCCCGACCACGAGCGGGGGACGCTTGCAGGAAATCAACTGGAACATCCGTTATGCGACGCAGGCGCGGCGCGAGGTCATCGGAGGGGTGGCGCGATGAGCGGCAACAGCGGCGCGTGGGGTCTCGCCATGTGGCGGGATGGGTACAACCAGATCGACGGCCCGGAGCAGGAGCAGGGCATCAGCCTGTCCGGCGGGGACGCCGTGAACGCCTACCTGCCCACGATCCCCCTGGGCTTCCTCACAGAGCCGCCTGCGGGCCTGGGGGTGCCCCCGGTGCGCAGCGGCGACGTTGCGTTCGCTCAGCGAGACGGTGTCGTGCAGTTCGCGGACTACTACGAGCCGCGCCAGATCACGTTCCAGGTCGACATCCCGAACGTCGGGTGCCCCGGCTGCTCCCCGCTCGGGCAGCCGGAGGGCTACCTGCTGCTCGACGGCATCTCGCCGGGCCGGGCGCAGACGGCGCACCGCGACGCGCTGAACATCACCGGTGACCTGGACGTGCGTATCCACCTGGCTATGGACGACTGGACTCCGGCCGCCTCCAGCGCACCGGTGAGCCGGTGGCGCACGGTCGGGGTCGACCAGCGCGCGTTCACGACGCGCATCAACACCTCGGGCACGCTCGCGCTGTTCTGGTCCATCGACGGCACGAACGCCACGGTGCAGTCCCGCGCCTCGACGGCGGCGCCGGTGATCGCCAACGGGGTCGACCTGTGGCTGCGCTACACGCTCGACGTCGACAACGGCGCTGGCGGGCACGATGTGCGGTTCTACACGAGCACCGACGGCGAGACGTGGACGCAACTCGGCGCGACCGTGACCACCGCAGGCGTGACGTCGGTGTGGGCACCGGCGCCGGGCGCGGCCGGGCCGGAACTGGCCGTCGGCGCGTACAACGACGGGGGCTCGGAGCGCATCGCGGGGAAGGTCTTCTACGTCGAGGTGCGCCGGGGGATCGACGGCACCGTCGTGGCGAGCCCGGACTTCGTGGAAGAGGGTGCGGGCACGCGCGTCTTCGACGATGCCCAGAGCAACGTCTGGCGCGTCGTCGCGCCCGGGGTTCTCGCGGCTACACCCGGCCCGGCCCCGCTGTCGGCTCGGCAGGCGGTGGCCCGGCTGACGCAGGAGTGGAGCCGGAACTGCACCGGCGCCACGCTGGTGCTGTTCACGGACTGCCACAACCCCGACGCCACCGACGAGGAGAAGATCTACAACGGCCCGTACGCCGTACACGGGCGGCCCCGCGTGGCGGAGGTGACGTGGCGTCGGTCCGACATCGGCGGCGCCACGGTGCTGCTGCGCTTCGACGCGGCGGACGCCCGGCTGATCCTGCCGGACGACCTGACGCCGGGCACGTTCTGGGACCTGGACCAGGTGCAGTCCGTGCTCGCGATCAGCCAGAACCTCGCCTCGGACCCGACGCTGGCCGGGCTGACGATGACGCTCAACGGCGCCACCGTGGACGACTCGTACCCGCAGTCAGGCGGCCCGAGCGGGCCGGACGGCGGCCCGTACTTCCGGCGCCGCATCATCGCGCCGAACACCACCTCCCCCATGGCGATGGCGCTGTCCGGCACGGGCCTGGCCGGGGACCCTGTTGACCCCGCCGACGTGTTCAGCGTGGCGTTCTGGGCGCGGAAGGACATCCCCGGCGGCCCGGCGCCGCGCCTGGACTGGTCCTGGTACAACGCTGCGGGCACGCTGATCAGCAACCACAGCGGCACGGCGCCGTCGGTGGGTTCGACGTGGCAGCGCGTGCTCCAGCAGAACATCGTCGCGCCTGCGCTCGCGGAGTTCGTGCAGTGGCGGCTGGTGTGGACCGGCACGGCTCTCGCTGACCAGGTGCTCGACTTCGGGCAGGTGTGGATCAACGAGGGGGCGGCCTCGACGGCGCCGGACACCATGGAGGTGGCCGGGACGCTGTGTGCCTACCCGGTCATCACGCTGTTCCCGGAACTGACCGCGCCGATCGTGGTCACGTACGGCAACCACCAGTTCACCTACACCGAGGACGTGCCGATCGGCACCGTCATCACCATCGACACGCGCTGGGGCCGGGCGTCCGACGGTTTCGTGGACGTCACGGACAACCTGGAGGGGGACTTCGACTCGCCGCTGGCGCCGGGCGTGCACGACATCACGGTGCAGACTGGTGACCTGGCGGACACCGGGTTCGTCAACGTCGTCTGGCAGAACGCGGTGGTGAGCGGCTGATGGTGGATGTGTGCGAGTGCGCGCCGAACTGGCGCGTGGAACTGACCAACCTGTTCACCGGGGCTGTGACGCACGCGATCACCCCGATGTCCTTCGAGTTCGAGACCGGCTTCATGGACCCGGGCCGGGGCTCGATCACGTTCCACCGCTTCGGCACGGAGGCGCAGATGAGCGCGGGCTTCGTGGACGCGGTCGATACGTTCCCCGGCGCCGTCGGCATCTTCTTCCAGCGGATCCGGGGCGGCGCGGCGACGCCGAACAACCCGATCAACATGTTCGGTGGCTACGTCGAGACGATGCAGGGCAACAGCGACGGCTCGGTGACGCTCGGCTTCGCGGAGATGCAGAAGTACCTCGACTTCCGCATGATCCGCTCTGACCTGACGTTCACCGGGCTGAGCCAGAACTTCATCGCCCGTGACCTGGTGATGTACGCCCGGGGCGAGAACATCAACGGCGGCAGCATCGACCCGTCGCCCGCGCTCGGCATCCCGCTCATCGGCGGCGTCGGCGCGTCGGCGTTCAACCGCGACCGCACCTACCTCGCGGCCGAGCGCCCGTTCATCGGGGAGATGCTGCGGCAACTGACCGGCGTCATCAACGGGCCGGTCTACCAGATGTTCCACTACCGCACCGGCCCGATCCCGGGGCTGACCGAGAAGTGGTACAGCGAGATGGGGTTCTTCGACGACCTGACGCAGCCCGCGACGCCGCCCAAGATCACCTGGGACACGGTGAACGACTTCACCGTCAACCTCGACGGCAACGAACTCGCCAACCAGGTGGACGCCTTCGGTGACCCGCTCGACGACGGCACGCCGACGATCGGAACGGCCAACTCGCCGTTCTCCGACCAGCCGCGCTGGGATGCGGCGCCGTCGTTCTCCGGCGTGCAGGGACTCATCGCGCTGGGGCAGCAGGCGTTCGGCTACCAGCAGGACCACATGGACCCGGCGATGAACCTCCAGTTCAACCTCTCCGGGCTGGAGTACGGCGACGTTGGCGGCGATCCGACGCTGTTCCTCGATGACCTCGTGCCCGGCTACATCGTGGACGTCGACATCAAGGCGCCCTACTGGCAGATCCAGGGCGGCCCGTCGTTCCCCGGCTCGAACATCCCGACCATCGGCCGCGTCTCGGTGGCCGTCAACCTGGAAGGGCCGGAGCAGGTAACCGTCCAGACAATCGTGAACGAATACCCCACGAGCATGCTCTCGTCTGGCCTGTTCGAGAATTGCGAGGACTGCTGATGGCGACGAATACGCTGCGGCGCGACTTTGACATTTTCAAGACGATCCAGGATTACGGTCAGCGCATTTCCGCGCTGGAGCGGTTGATCCTTCAACTACGGATCATCTTCACCCCGGGTCAGGTATATGACACGGGGTGGGTAACCGTCCCGGCGGCAGCCGGTTTCACTTCCGCTCTGGAAGTGCGGCGTATTGGGCACTTGGTGATATACCGAGGCACGCTTTCCCCGACGACCAATTGGGGCGCGGCGAACTCGTTGCAGATGCCCGTCGCCGTCGGCGGAATCCCTGCGGAATTCCGGTTCCCTGTCTCCCTGATTTGGATTGGGGCATCCGGAGCCACCTCGGCGGCCAACCTGTTCCGCGTCGCGATCCAGTCGAACGGCGGCATCCAGGTGCGTTGCAACACGGCGACGCACACGAACTCGTGCAGCATCAACTTCTCCAACATGGACAACTGACCAGGTCAGGCGGGAGAAATTTCACCCGCTGCCTGGGCAGGCGCACCGGCCCGCAGTAACTAGCCTCGGAACATGGACCTGACCAAGATGTTCGACCTCACCACATGGGAAGGGCTCGTCTCCTCGATCCTCGGGGCGGCGCTCTTCCTGCTGCTGGTGTTCATCTGGCGCTCGATCAAGGGGCGGCTGGAGCGCGTGCTCGGGCAGACCGAGAACAGCCACCAGGACACCGAGTACCCCAACATGCGGGACGAAATCACCGCGATCCGCCTGCTCCAGGAGGAGAGCGCGAAGGCGGGCAAGGAGACGGCGGCGGCCGTCGGGCAGTTGGCGAAGACGGTCGCTGAGGATCGCCAGGCGTCTCGTACGGAGACGGAGGGGGTGCGGGCGGACCTGCGGGCCGTCGCGCAGCGTGTGGACCTGCACATCGCCGCCAGCGCGGCTCAGCAGGCACAGCCACCGGACCCGTCGTAGGCTGGCAGCAGGCCACCGGGCCGCCTCAGAGAAAGACCCCCACCGTCTCCGTCATTCGGTGGGGGTCTTCCTGTGTTCGGGCTACTTCTGCCGGACGACCTTCGCGCTCAGGATGAAGTGGCCGTCGACCACGTCCGTCTTGCGCTGCTCGGCCTCGGCCTTCGTCTCCCACGGGCCGATGATCGGCTCGTGCTCGGAGTCACGGGCCTCCATGCGCCACACGCGCTGCGCTCGGGTCACCGGTGCACCTCGCTCTTGTGGGCCTCGTACGCCACGCGGGCGCTCTGCTCGGAGTCCGCGACGGCCATGTGACCGCACGGGACCTTCTTCTTGAGGCCGCCCTTGTTCGTGAGCACCGTGCACGTCCACTGTGCCGCGCCGCCGACCTTCCTGATCACGACGCTCATAGCCACGCTCCCTGCTGCTTGTCCGGATTGCAGTCCGGGCAGGGGCGCTCCTGCGGGTTGGCCCGGCTACCGCCGAGCACCACCCCGTCGCCGCCGCACGTACCGCAGTCCCGTCCCGGGCTGCCCCAGATGTCCCCCAACTTCGCCATGCCTGCCTCTCCCCTGGCCCTACCGGGTCAGGTTCTTCCGCCGGGCCGCCGCGCGTTCCCACGCAGCCGCCCACTCCTCGGCCCTTCCGAGGATGCTCATGTACCAGACGTCACGTCCGGGGTTCGTGCCGTGCTCGCGGTGCCAGCGCACGGCGGCGATCTGCTGCCGCAGCGCGCGCTCCCACCCTTCGGGCGTCGTGCAGATGGACATGGCGTCCGTGCCCGCGCTCAGCGTCAACTCGACGTTGGCCGGGGTGCGGCTCGCGACGACGCGAGCACCGACGCCGAGGTACTCCAGCGCCTTGAGCGCCGACTTGGCCTCGTTGAACTTGGTGTTCGCGAGCGGCACCATACCCACGTCGGTACCCGCCAGCGCGGCGTGGTAGTAGTTCAGCGGGTGCAGGCCTCCGTCGATGAGCCGGTCCTCGGGCACCTGGAGCACGCCTGCGGCCCACGCAGCGTCTCCCACGACCTTGACGGACACCTGGGGGTCGGACGCGAGAACGTTCGCCACAGCGGCGCCCACGACCTCCAGGTCGTGCGGGTGCGACACGGCCACCCCGGACCAGCCGAGCACGACGTGGTCCGTCAGCCCGGAGAGCGCCACCGGCTCCTCGTAGGCGCCGTCGGGCAGCCCGTTCGGGATGCGCTCGACCCGGCTGTGCCGCGCGTAGTGCCGCGCGAGCGCGTCGGTGGTCACCGTGACCAGGTCCGCCCGACGGCAGGCCTCCTCCAGGTTGGACCAGTGCGTCGCGGAGCGGCGGTCGTTCCACGCCGCGTACGAGCCGCTGTCCGGGTCGATGGCGTACAGCGCGTCGTCCACGTCGATGACGACGGCGATACCGGCCGCCTGGAGCGCGCGTGCCATGTCGACCTGCCGGGGCGTGCCGACGCGCTGCATCACGACCATGTCCAGGTCGGTCAGGTCCAGGCCGCGAACGGATACGCCCCGGGGACCCATGCCGACCTTCACGTCCTGCGGGCGGTAAACGTTCACGGTCCAGTCGGGCCGGACGCTACGGACCGCCTCGGCGGGCCAGATGAGACGGAAGTATCCGCACGCTCCCGTATCGGATGGGATTACTGCGACCTTCACGATTCGTTCCCGTTCTCTCGGTTCCACTGCGACCGGCAGCCGCCGGAGCAGAAACGTGCGCCCTCGCGGGCGGCCGTCCAGACCGTGCCGCACTGCTGGCACGGTTTCGTTCGGGCGGCGATGCCGCCGAGACGCACCCGTTCGCGCAGGTCAGCGAGGGAAATCCCGTCGCGTTCGCAGATGCGAACGGCTGCGTCCCGGACGTCAGCCGCCGTGATGGTGGGCACTAACGTTCGCCGCGCAGGTGCGCCGCGTACGACTCGTTGACCAGGACGTAAGCGTCCTTGGTCGCCTGCCGTTCGCGGTCGGCCGCCTCCTGCATCATGGCGACCAGCGGGCCGAACGCGACCACTGCCGTTCGCCACACGTCGTGGAATGCACGGTGCAGATCGCGAACGGCACTGGTCATCGGCAACTGGTCCGGCCCGATGAAGTCGCACGTCGGGCACGGACCGTTCGCGTCCGGCTCGGTAGCGTTCTCAGCCACGGTTGCCCCTTCCCAGAGCCGCCTTGCAGTGGATGCACTTCTTGCCGGACTCCGGCTCAGGCACGGTGATCCAGACCTCGCTGAACCGGTTGCCGCGCGTCTCGTCGACGCGCCCGCACCACGTCTTGCCGGGCTCCCTCATCGCGTGCGCCGGGCCGACGCCCGTCACGCGCTTGATCGCCTTCCACTCCATCAGCGCGTGACCACGCAGCCGGGCCACGAGGCCTTCTGCGGCGCCTGCGCTGCGACCTGCCGCAGGCGCCCGCTCTTGATGGTCATGGCCTGCGTCACCTCGTCGATGTCCGCCTCGATGGAGTCCAGGCCGACGCCGAGAGAGAAACCGAGAGGGGCGTCCTGGAACAGATCACGCTCCACGCAGATGGTCGCCATGACGGCGCCGCTGGGGTCGATGTGGGAGGGGATCGCGTGGCCGATGACGTTGCCGCCCTCGAACTCGGCCGTGACCGGGATGCGCTGACCGAACTGCCAGTCGACGGAGCCCGGCTTGATGACGCGGCCGTCCACGGTCGGCTCCTCCACGTAGGCGATACGCGCTCGGAAGGCGTAGTTCGGCATCGGCTCCTCGACGGAGCCCTGCTGCCCGGCCCGCTGCCTGGCCTCGTAGAGCGCCTGCGCGGCCTTCTGCCGCTGGTGCTCGGCGCGGCGGACCTCGTCCTGCGCGGCGCGGTACGCGGCCAGGGCCGCCCGCACCGGGTCCGGGTGCTCGCCGCAGACGGTGCAGTACGGCTGCTCGGCCGCGTCCTTGCTGATCTGCCAGTCCTCGTGCGCGTGGGTGGTGGTCGTCATCGGTTCCTCTTCCAGAAGGAGCGCCGCTTCGGGCGGCGCGGGTACAGGGCTGCGGCCTCGTCGGCCGTCGGGACGTGCTCGACGACGCCGGGCGCCGTCCGGCCGCTGTAGTCGCGGCCGAACGACACCTGGGCGGTCATGCGGTTCATCTGCGTGTCATACATGGGGCAACCCTCGCAGGTCGGAGTCCCACTGCTCGCGGACGGCGGCGATGATGGCGATGGCCTCGGCGTGGAACGACTCGCCGCGCCACGAGTTGACCCCGAACTGCACGGTCTCGTTCTCGATGGTGCGCTCGATGTTCGTCACGAAGATCTCCACGAGACCGTCGTAGCCCCGGAACGACACGAGGGACAGGTCGGTGTAGTCGGTGTCGTCGTTGGTCGGCAGCGCGATGACCTGGAACAGCAGTTCGGGGCCGCTGATGTCGACCTTCTTGCGGATGACGCCGACGTAGAAGCCGCGCCCTCCCGAGCCGTTGCGGTGGTGAGCGGCTGACAGGATGGCGAAGTTGCTCATGATGTCCTCTTTCTGGGGGAATGACGGGGAGGGGTGGCCCGGCCCGCGAGGGGCCGGGCCAGGGTTGTCACCAGGTGTCGCTGACCGAGACGAACTCGTAGTCGTCGGAGCGGTACGGGACGCCGATGCCGCCGCAGAACATCGTCCAGCGGTTGTTGGAGAACTGAGAGACGGCCTGGACGTAGTGCCGCGTCGTGATGCCGTCCTGCCGGTTCCGGAGGGTCACGATCTGCCCGGCCCGGACCGGCAGGTGCAGGGCCGTGCGCTCCTGGCGCTTGACGAGGGCCTGAGCCGCTTCGGTGAAGGTGCGGTACGCGATCCGGCTGCCCTTGCCGAGCCGGTGCCAGCCGTCCTTCTCTCGGACGACGAGGCCGACGTACTCGCCGTTCACCTTGACGACGCGCTCGCCCGGTGCGGTGAGCGTCGTGGTGATGTTGCGGACGGTGCGTGCCATGGTGGAACCTCCTGGTTTGTGGTGCGTTGTGCTGACATACGTAACACTACACCCAAGCCAGGCGGATTACTACTCCGCGAGCGGAACTGGTCGCTGATCTGTGAGTTCGAGGTACCGGTCCGCCATGCTGCGCAGCCAGCGTGCCCGGCCCGCGCGGCGCGCCCCGAGCGGGCGGCCGTCGTACGTGATCGACTGCGCGGCCCGCTGGAGCCCGAGCAGCGCGCTCGCCTCGCGGACGCCTGTGAAGAACGGCACAAGGTCGCGCTCGGCCGCCTGCGGCATCAGGCCGCGCTCGGTGATGTAGTTCCGGTGGAAGTCGCGCAGGAACAGCGGGCGGCTGCCCCGGTCCGGCGAGTCGAACCACAGTGGCACGTCGGCCGCCCCGGCGAGGCGCGGGGGCTCCTCCCACGTCAGGTAGGCGTACTCGGTGGGGAAAGGCTCCTGGGGGAGAGCAATTCCGGAGGTGCTTTTGAGGATCAGGGTTGCCATTCTTCTAGCCTCTCGTGTTTGCGTATTCCTCTATTGCCTGGAGTTGTTCGTCCATGAATGCCCGGCTATTCCGGGCCGCGAGCAGCGGCTGCCAATGACGCAGGCGGCGCGCCGCTGCTGCGCGCTTTTCCGGGTCGGTCTCGATGTGCGAGTCCCACTCGGGGTCTTCGGGAAAGGTGGGGGTGGGGCTGCTGCTCACGCCTCGCTGTCCTTCGCGTAGGCGATGAGAAACGTGAGGATCGCGGCGGAAAGCGTCTCGTCAACGCTCTCCGCCTTGTCGTGCGCCGTCTGCCACAGGTCGTTGGACACGTAGAACGTGCACACCACCCGCTTCTCGGCGCCGGTGCGCGCCCGCATCACGCCGACGCCGTCCTTCACGGCGGGCTGGCTGGACTTCACGTACGCCTCCAGGAACGTCCTGATGGCGTCGCCCAGGGACTTGGCGCCCCGCTGGGCCGCCTTCGCCTTGGCTGTCTCCCACAGCGCCTCAGGGACGCGGATCGCGCGCCCCTTGCCGTTGGCTGCCATGGTCCTCCTTCCGGTAGATATTACGTACGTAGGGTATCAGGATACGACAACGGCCACGTCGCCCTTGCCCCACCGCGTGCCCACCGTCGCCTCGACGGCGAGCGGCACGTCCAGGAAGCAACCCATCGGTTCGAGCAGGTGGTGCGGCTCGATCATGCGGCGCATCGTCGCCGCGAGCGGGCGCTTCCAGTTGTCGGCCGGGATCTGGAGCACGATCGAGTCGTGCACCGTCGAGACCATCTGCACGTCCGGCACGGGGTTGCCGAACACCCCGGAGATGTCCGCCGCGACCATCTGCATGATGTCGCTGGCGAACGACTGCACCGGCGCGTTGCACGCCTGCCGGGCCGCCTCGCTGACCAGGTACGGGTCGCCCGTCATGGCGTTCGGCGTGCGGCGCACCCGGCCGAGCGGCGAGACCACCTGGCCCTCGCGGACCACGGTGTTGATGATCTGCTGGTGCCACTGCGACATGCCGTCCCACAGCGAGAAGAACGCCGTGTAGGACTCGTAGGCCTCCTCCAGCGTCAGGACGACGCCGTAGGCCGTCTCGGCGTACGTCTGGAAGCCCTCCGGGGTCTGCATGTAGAGCAGCCCGAAGTTGGACGCCTTGGCCCGCTGCCGCTCGTCGGGGGTGACGTCGGCCGGGTCCTTCTTGGTGATCTGCGCGGCCATGAGCCGGTGCAGGTCGTCGCCGCGCTGGTACGCCTCGATCATCGGCTCGCAGCGCGCGATGAACGCGGCGGCCCGCAGTTCGATCTGGCTGTAGTCGATTTCGACCACGAGCATCCCCGGGTCGGGCACGAACGCAGGCTTGAGCGTCTTGGTGACCTGCTGGAGGTTCGGCTCGGACGACGACAGGCGGCCGGTGCTCACCCGGCCCACGTTGTAAGAGGCGTGGATACGGGAGTCGGGCGTGACGAGTTCCTGCCACGACCGCAGGAACTCGGCCTTCTTGGCGGCCTGGCGCAGTTCGAGCAGGCGCTCGGCCACCTGGTTGCCCTCGCGGGTCTGCCGCTTGAGCACCGCGCTGTTCCACTGCGGGCGACCCTTGCCGGTCATCGCGTCGACCCGCAGCCGCCCGGCCTCGACCTGCTGGTCGGACCACGCGCGGAACCAGTTGCTCGTCGGCGCCCACGACACGTCGGCGGCCGTCATCTCCTCGGTGTCGGTGAACAGCGTCACCAGTTCGGCGGACGCCGCCGCGACGATGCCGTCCACCTCCGCGAGTTCGCGGGCGACCCACTCCTGATCCAGGCGGAACCCGCGCTGCTCGACGGCGGCGAGGTTGCGGGCCATCGGCATCACGCAGAACTCCGCGTGGCTGCCGAGCCGGATCATCTCGCGCTCGTCGGCGTCCTCGGTGCCGTCCGGCTCGTTGTCGGGCATCAGCCAGAGTTCGCGCTGCTGCACCATGCGCAGGCGCCACGTCCAGTACGTGTCGCGCGCGGCGTAGTAGCCCAGGTCCAGCAGCGGCACGCGCTCGGCGGCGCCCGGCGACGACAGGTCGACGTCGGCCCAGGACGGCACCGCGAACCGGCGCGGCGCGCGGACCTTCAACTTGGTGGACAGGTTCTCGTCGAGCAGGTGCTCGACGATCATCGTGTCCCACGACAGGTGCCCCGTCAGGTCGACGCCCGTGTGCGCGAAGATCCACCGGCAGTCGTAGCGCCCGTTGTGCGCCGTCAGGTCGGCGCCGGAGTCGCGCAGCGCGGTCGCGATGGCCGTGATGATCGCGACCCAGCGCGGGAACAGCGACGCTCCCTTGTGGCTGAGCGGCACGAGCCAGGTCACCGGGTCCATGTCGTCGAGGGACTTGGCGAGCGTGAGCGACAGCAGCACGATCCGCGCCGGGTAGCCGCCGTTGGTCGGGCCGCCCTCGTAGGCGTGCTCGTCGAGACCGGTGTTCTCCAGGTCCCAGGTGATGAACGGATGCGCGTGGATCTGCCGGAGCAGCGTGTCCAGGTCGTCCTCATCCCAGAGCCAGGCGACCCGTGTGACGTCGAACAGGTCCCCCTGGGTGAAAGGGTCCGGGGTGGTGGTCATTCGTCCTCCTGACGAAGCGGGGCCGCCCGTGTGGACGGCCCCGCGCTAGTTACGTATGTGTGCAGCCTACCTCACAGCGGCGTGACGTGGGTGACGCGGTTGTGCCGCAGGCGGATCGTGACGATCTTGCCGACGTAGTTCGTCACCGCGCTGCCGACCTGCGAGTCCGGCTCGGTGAGGTACACGCTGCCGTCCTCGAACCGCAGGCGGTAGGTGACGTTGCCGCTGGCCGTCGTGCCGACGCCCTCGGCGGAGACGAGCCGCTGGCTGTTCTGGAAGAGGCTCACGAGGCCACCGCCGCCGGGAAGATCCGCTCCTGGAGGTGGCGGTACTCGATCCGCCGCTGCGCCCCGCTGGAGTAGTACGACAGCGCGCCGAATAGGTCGGCCACCTTGGCGTAGAGCACGGCGTTCTCGAAGCCGCCCTGGTTGCCCATCAGGACGTACGTCCGGACGAGGGTCACCGCGACGTTCTCGCAGTGTTGGAGCGTCGCATTGCCCTGCATCCAGGAGAGGCCGGTGCGGCGGCTGTCCTGGAAGATCTGGACGGCGTGCCGCAGCACCTCCGGGTCCTGGGCGTGGGGGACGACGTCGATGTACTTGACCGTGGTCACAGGGTCTTTCCCTTCTCGTAGCAGGAGTGGCACTTGCTCTTGGTGCTGTTCCAGGCGGGCCGCCGCCAGATGCCCGGCCCGCTGGCCGTGGCGCCGCAGACGGTCGTCTGCCAGTGCCGCTTGCGCGTCTCGGTGGCGATCAGGTGGATGCTGAACCCGGCCGAGCCGTAGTCCCGTGCGTTGCACGAGACCCACTCGTACCCGGCGGGCGGGTTGTCGAGGTCGAACCGGCGGGCCACTACGGCACCTCCACCATCAGGTGGGCGTACCAGCGGACACCGGCCGAGTCGAGACCGGTACGGGACGCGAGAACGCGCTTCGTGTCGAAGCCGGTCAGCGCCACGCCGTCGTCCGGCTGCCGAGCGACCTCGGCCCAGAACTCGGCCCACGCCTCGCTCTCGCGCAGGTAGCCCTTGGACGCCTGCGCGCCGCCGTCGTCGGTCAGGACCACGAACTGGCTCATGGTGCGGCTCATGTTGCTCCTTCGGGGAGGGGCGGGGCCGGAGCCCCGCCCGGGGTGGGGTCAGGAGGCGACGCGGACCTGGAAGCCGAAGGCCGCCTTGAAGAACCGCGTCTCGCCCTTGGCGTCGCGCACCTGGAGCGCCCACTTGGTGGGGTCGATGTAGCCGTTGCGCGGGTTGCGGGCCACAGCAGACCGGGTCACCCGGAGCGAGCCGTACTTGCGGGAGACGATGGTCTGGCCGACGGTGACGGTCTCGATGGCGGCGGGCGTGGTGTTCATGGTGTTACCTCCGGTTTTGGTGACCTGCTGTGCTGACATACGTAACATTAGCATCCCGCCCGGGGCGGGTGCAACTCCCCCGGATAACTAATTCCAGGGGAGTTGCGGCCGGTCAGACCAGGAGGAACTTGGTCGACTTACGCGACGTCTTGGAGCGGACCAGGCCGACCCGGTCCGAGTCCTGCGTGCGGACGTACTCGAACGAGTAGGTGATCATCGCGGCGGTCTCCTTGAGCACCTCGACGATCTTCCAGACGTTCCGCTCGTCGTACCGGATCACGTCGCCCTTGGCGAGGTCGGCGGCCATGACCTTCTCGGCGCCGTCCTCGGTGAAGGTGCGCCCGGCAGCCTGGACCTCGGTGAACTTGGCCCCGGAAGAGCGGATCCACTCTTCGGTCTCGCCGCACACGGTGCAGAAGCCGTTGCTGAGGGTGTGAACCGTGTTGCCGAACATGGTGACCTCCCGGTCGGTTAGGTGCCTGCGTTGTGCTGACATACGTAACATTAGCATCGCCCACCGGGACCGTGCAACTCCCCGGGATAACTAATCTCCGGGGAGTCGCGCGGCGGCTAGTCCTCGCCCTTCTCGATGTAGCGCAGTACCGCGTTCTCGACGGACTCGCGCGTCAGGTGCGCCTGGTAGATCGCCTCATCCACCGAGCGCGGCACCATCACGTTCCAGAACGTGACCGACCGCTTCTGGCCGATCCGGTGCAGCCGGTCGCGGCTCTGCACCCAATCGTCCCGGCGCTCGCTGATCGACGTGTAGACGGCGTGCGACGCCGTGACCAGTTCGTTCACCGCGAGCGACAGCGTGCGCATCTGGGCGATCAGCACGATCCGCACGTCCTCGTCCGAGCCGAACCGCTTGCGCAGCCGCTCGCGCTCGGCCGGGGCCGTGTCGCCGGTGATCGTCATGAGCACGGTGTCCTTGCCCTCGGCCGCCCCGATCGCCGCCTCCAGGTCGGCAATCTCCTGCCGGAAGTGCGCGAAAACCACCACGCGCTTCTCCCCGGCGAGCGTCGTGCACACGATGCCCCGGGCCGCCGCCACCTTCGAGTCCCCAATGGTCCGGGTCACCCCGGCGTCGTCGGGCAGGTAGCCGCTCGTGATCTGCCGCAGGCGCATCATCTGCGCGAGCCGGTTCGGCACCGTGGCGACGGCGCCGCCGCCGAGCACAGCGGCCAACTGGTCCTTCATCTGGTCGTAGGCCGTCTGCTCCTTGGGCGACAGGTGCACCGGCACCGTGATGTCGACGGTCTCGGGCAGGTCCAGCGCGTCCTCCTTGCGGACGACGATGCTGTTCTGGTCCATGACGCGCTGCATCTCACCGAGGTTCTGGTACCCGATGATCTGCCGCCCCTGCCAGCCGCCGAACACGCCGTAGCGCTCCTGGAACTGGCCGAACGGCATCGCCTTCATCTCGCCGGGCCGCTTCGGGTCCGGGACGTTGAACGCCATCGGCTCCAGGAACCGCCACTGCGCCCACACGTCCATCGGGCTGTGCGGCATCACGGTCCCGGTCAGGATCAGGCGCCGGGGTGCCATCTTGCTCAGCCGGGCGGCCATCCGGCTCACGTTGGCGCTCGCGGACTTGATGCGGTGGCTCTCGTCCACCACGATCACGTCCGGCCCGAACCGCTCGACCGCCTTGTGCAGCACGTCGGCCACGGTCTTGCTGCGGCTCACCTCGCGGCGCTGGCTCAGCGAGTCGAGAGACAGCACCTCCAGCACGATGCCCGGCCCGCCGCCGATCATGTCGGCCCACAGGTTGGTCCGGCCGGGCAGGTTGTCGCGGAACTGGTAGGCGTCCACGTTGAGCCCGGCCCAGGCGATGGAGCGCCGGTGCCCGAGCCGGGCATCGAACCGCTGCCCGCGCGCGGCGAGCACCTCGGCGCGCTGCGTCACGGAGCCGCCCAGGGCCTCCGCCCACACGGCCACGCCTTCGGCCGCATACTTCGCCGTTTGCCCGACCCAGGAGTCCAGGGCGACGAGCGGTGCGAGCACGAGCACGCGCACCGTGCGGTCGGTCTTGAGCGCGAGCGCGCTGATGTAGTCGACGGTGGCGGCCGTCTTGCCGGTGCCCGGGTCGCACAGCAGCGCGCACACGCCGCGCGTCTCGATGATGCGCCGCAGCACCCGGCGCTGGTGCTCGTAGCGGGGCTCCCCGCGCGGCTTGAAGTTGATCGTCACGGGTTCTTCCGCAGGTAGGGGGCGATGGCCTTGAGGACCGTCTCGGCCATGTCGGAGGAGCCCTTCTTCCCGTCGTTCGTGCTCCAGGTCCACACGTCGTCGCTGGCCCGGTAGCGCACCGTGACGCGACCGTTGGTCCAGGAAGACGGCGAGGTTGCCGGGTTGCCGTACAGGAGGGCTCGGAGGTTGCTGTCCATGCTCATGCCTCTCAGTTTACATGTTACGTGTGTATTTATCTTCATCACCGCACTACCTAAGGGGTAGTGCGGTGATGAGGAATAAAGACGAGACCTATTCGCCCGATTCGCCCGGCTGCTCGTCCGGGCCGTAGTCCTCGGTGTAGTCCGGGTCCAGCGCGTGCAGCAGGGGCGAGCCCCGGCCGGTGCCGCGCGTCGTCATAATTTCGCCCAGGGTGACGAGCCGCTGCCGCGCCTGGTCGAGTGCCCGGTTGCTGATCCCCCGACCGGCGGGGAGTGCTCCGGCGGCGTCGCAGAGTTCCTGCGCCCGCAGGGGCTCGGTGGCGATCCGCAGCGCGTCGCGGATCGCCTCGTCAGCCGCGTTCATCCGGTCCAACTGCTCCTGGACCTTGTCCACCTGCTCGGCCTCCTCGTACCAGGTACGACGCTCCTCCTGGTCGAACGGCAGGTTGCCCCACTCCAGGTGGACGTCCTCGCGGCCGGTGGCCCGCATCTGTCGCATGGACGTCATGTCGTCCTTGTCCGTGCGGCGCAGGTGCACGATGGAGTCGGCCCAGTCCTCCAGCGCCGACGAGCCGCGCGCCCGGTCTCCGTCCCACCCTGCGTGCGCCGTAAGCACCAGGTCGATCGCACCGACCTCGGCCCGGACCCACTCGTTGAGTTCGCGCAGCCAGTTGCCGACGTCGGCCGTGTCGTTCTGGGACTCACCGGTGAACGCCTGTGCGAACGTGTCGACGAAGATCGCCCCGACGTTGTGGCTGACCAGGGCCTTGGTCAACTTGGCCCGGACGGACTTGTGCTTGAACGGGTTCAGCCGCCCGCGCAGGTCCACCTGGAGCACGCGGTCCAGCGGCACGCCGCGCCTGCTCAGGTCGTCCGCGAGCATCGGGCCGTTCACCTCGAAGTTGAGGAACGCGACCTTCTGCGTCGGCTCCAGCGCGCGCACCGCGAACTCGTTGAGGAACTTCTCCCCGGTGAGCAGCGAGTGCGCCAGGTTGCAGAGCCAGATCGTCTTGCCCGTCTTGCGCTGTGCGACGAGCAGCATCGACGAGTTCCAGGGCAGCAGCCGGTCGATCCGGCCGGGCTCCGGCGGTTCGTCGGTGAGCACGTCGGCCGCCGTCCGGATTGGGGCCTCCAGTTCCGGGTTGTCGGCCAACTGCTTCTCGGCCCGGACCTCGGCGTAGCGCTCGCGCGCCACCTCGCGGACCTCCATCCGGAGTACCTCGTGCTGGACCATCCGCTCGAACGCGATGGACTGCGCGGCGTCCTGCGTGCCGTCGTCCTCCTCGTCGTCCTCCTGGTCGCTGTAGGCGCTCAGATCCACCTCGACGGACCCGGCTGCCCCGAGCGTCTGAACGTCGCTGTACGGGTCGTACGCGTCGTCAGACGAGACCGTCGGCGGCCGGGTGTGGCCCTCGGCCTCCTCGATGCCGAACACGAAGTCCTTGCAGCGGTCCACCACCTCCTCCGGGAGGTGCTGGGCCAGGGTCGGCCAGCCCTGCGTGGGCTTGCCCCGGGCGATCTTCTGGAGCGTGGACTCGATCGACTGCTCGATGCGGGTCTGCATCCCCTCCTCGTCGTGCGTCGCCTGGGCGATCACCGCGACGATGCCCGGCGCGAGGTTGCGCCACACCGGCGAGACGCGGCGGGTGGAGTCGTAGCCCTCCGCCAGCAGCGCCCCCGCGAGCGCCAGGTAGGCGTCGTGACGGCCGCCGCGCGTGGGCCACTCGACGGCCAGCAGCGTGCCGAGTGCGATGCATCCGACCCGGCTGCGCAGTTCCCCGCCGTCGATCACGGCAGGTCCCTCCGGGCCGCCCCACGGCTCGCTGTCCCACAGGTAGGCGTCGCCGTCGGGGTGGACAGACGGCGCGATGACCGTCTGCCCGCCGGTGGACCGCAGTTCGACCAGGGTCCGCTTCGGGTGCTTCGGGTCGCTGTGCTGCCACCGCGTGGTGCCCTCGGGCAGCCCGTCGCGCACCACGTACCAGTAGTGGCTGCCCGGCCGCGAGGCCCGGCCGCTGACGGCCGCCGTCGTCCCCCGGAGGAAGATCTGCGCTGCCGTGAGCGCCTTCGGGTGGTCGATGTCGACGTCCACCAGGCCGCCCGACGGCGAGCCGAGGGCGATCCCCAGAGAAGAGTCCTCCGCACCGAACGCCGTGCGCACCTGCTCGGCGGAGTCGTAGTGCAGCGCGGTCCACGCGGAGTCGAAGGGGCGCTTGGTGCCCGGCCGGACCGGCACGGGCGTATACCCACGTTCGTATGCCTCTACCGCGCTCTTGATGGTAGTCTCGCGGCTGAGGTTCATCCCGCCGTCCTTTCATCGCACACGGTCGGGGTGGGGTTGCTGTTACGTGAAGGGCTGCGTCTGGGGGCGCAGCCCTTCGGCATTTCCAGGGTCATGTGGTTCCTTTCACCGAGGCCCCGTGGAGGGGCCGAGCACATGATACTTTAGTCAACACACGGCGCGGTGCGCACCTCCAGCGAGGGCACGGCGGGACGGTTCCAGAACCCTACCTCCAGCCCTGACCTGCCGGTTTGTACCGCCCTCTGTACCGTCTCTGTTCTTCTTTCATCATCACCCTCCCCCGTAGGGGGTGTGGTGATGATGAAAGAAGAACGACCCCACCCAAGGAGCCCCATGCCCACGATCGCAGTCTCCCCGAGCAGCCTCGGCACCTACCGAGCCTGCCCCAAGAAGTACGAGTACAGCAGCCTCCGCCGCCTGCGGCCCGCCGCCGTCACCGATCTGATCACCCGCGAGTTCGGCTCGTGGTGGCACGCGCTGCGCGCGGCCGACGCCATCGCCCGCAGCCGGGTCCAGGGCAAGGAGCCGATGTACCTGCCGGACGAGGTCTCCACGGGCGACAAGGGGCCGGTCCTGCCGGTCACCGACACGCTCACCGGCTCGGACGTGCTGCTCGCCGCCGCGCGCTACTGGCAGGCGATGCCCGCCGACGACCAGGAGCGGTGGCTGGACAAGATGGGCGCGCCGCTGCCTGAGCACCTCGCGGAGATGGACCGCAGGTGGGAGGCGGCCTGGGGCCGGGAGTCCCGCGAGAACGAGGTGGTTCTCGCGGTCGAGGTTCAGTTCGAGGTGCCGATCGCGGACACCGGCGTCGTGCTGCGGGGCCGCGTGGACGAGGTCTACTACGACAAGCGCCTGGGGCTCGTCGTCGTCCGCGACCACAAGACCAACGGCACCATCGCCACCACCGAGTCCCTGGACGACCTGCTCGACTCGCAGTTGCACCTCTACGCCTGGGGCGTGTCGGTGCACCTCAAGATCGACGTGAAGGCCGTCGGCTACGACCGTGCCCGCAGCAAGCCTGCCGCGCAGCCCGCCGTCACCAAGGCGGGCAAGTTGTCGGCGTCCGTCACGGACTACGACCTGGACAAGTACCTCGACTTCACCGAGGAGCCGGTGCCGTTCCCGGGCCTCAAGAAGGACGGCAGCGGGGCGGGCGAGTACCTGCGCGACCCGAAGGTGGTCGAGAAGTTGCAGGCGCCCGGCGAGCGCGACAAGTGGAACCGGCGCACGCTCGACCCGGTGAACCCGCGCATGGTGCGCGGCCACCTCCAGGAGGCCGTTGCCACGGCCGAGGGCCAGGCGGAGGCGTCGCGCCGGTTCAACGACCCGACGCGCGGGCCGGTCGCCCGGAACCTGTCGCGCACCGGCTGCAAGGGCTGCGACTTCGTGCACCTCTGCCTCGACGAGATGCGCACCAACCGGCGGCTGGAGCCCGCCTCCTACGGCCTGGCCGAGAAGGCGTAGCCTGCCTGGATGGAACCGATCCTGAGGTACTTCGCGTTCGACCACCTGCCGCAGCCGCTCCGGGCCGTGAGCGAGCCGTTCCACACGCTCGCTCACGGCCTGGTGGCGAGCCTGCCGCGCAGCCCCGAGAGGACCGTGGCGCTGCGCAAACTGCTCGAATCCAAGGACGCAGCGGTGCGCGCAGCGCTCCCGCCGGAGGCCGAGTAGCCGACCCTCGCCGGGTAGCGTATGCTTACGTATGTAGGGTCAAGGTCAGAGGGACCTCACCCACGAACAACTGGAGACAGATGAGCAACACGATCGCGGGCCTCACGCTGTACGGCGTCGAGGACATCGGTGAGGACTACGGTCGCTTCCTGCTGCACGGCAGCCAGGGCAGCGGCAAGACGTACCTCGCGAGCACGATCGCAGCCCTCGGCAAGACGCTGCTGGTGGACATGCGCGGCGAGCGCGGCACCCGGTCGTTCGTCGGGACGCCGTGGGCGAAGAACATCACCATCGTCCGGCCCAAGTCCATCAAGCAGTTGGACGAGATTTTCTACGCGCTGGACAAGGGCGAGGGCGGCTTCAAGGCGGTCATCCTCGACTCCCTGACCGGCGTCCAGAAGGCCACGATGCGGTTCCTGCTGGGCCACAGCGAGACGGCAGTGCGTGAAATCGGGCAGGGCACCGCCCCGGCCGACCAGCGCACCTGGGGCCAGGCGCTCGACATCATGAGCGACATCCCGACGTTCTGGTACTCGCTGGCCGACGCCGAGCGGCCCAACCCGATGCACGTCATCCTGACGGCGCAGACGAAGGTCACGCAGGACGAGGTCAACAACACCATCACGCGCACCGTGGACGTGCAGAAGGGTGCGCAGTCGATCACCCTGGCCGCCCCGGACTACGTGATGTTCTGCGAGGCCGAGGCCGACTTCGACCAGAGCGACGAGGACGGCAACCCCAAGGAGCGGCACGTCGCTCGGTTCGGCAACGACATCGACTACCGCATCAAGGCGCGCGTCCCGGCGCACCTGCACGGTCGGATCCCGCCCGTGCTGGGTCGGAAGGCCCCGCTGTCGCTCGTCTCCCTCGGGACGACGCTCGGCATCGGCGGTATGCCTGCGGCCAAGGCCGCAAGCAAGTAGCACAAACAGCAACAACCCTCACAGAAAAGAGAAACAAATGGGTGCATACACCCTGGACCTGTCCGGCTACAAGCCGATGATCGGTGACACCGTCCCGGACGGTAAGTACCTCGTGCAGGTCGACGACTACGAACTCGGCAAGTCGAAGGCCTCCGGGGCGGACATGTTCACCGTCTGGCTCCGGATCATGGAGGGGCCGTACGCGGGCAGCGTGCTCATCGACCGGCTCGTCACCAACGGCAAGGGCCTCTTCAAGATCGTCGGCTTCCTCAACGGCCTGGGCCTGCCCACGCCGAAGAAGCGGCTCTCGATCAACCCCGACCAGTGGATGCGCCGCAAGGTGCTCATCGACGTCTCGCTGGGCGAGCCGTACCGGGGCCGCCCGGCCAACAGCCAGGTCGACGGCTACAGCCGTTACGTGGCCGACGCCGCCGCTTCCGGCACCGCCGTCGAGGAGGTGCAGGACGTGGTCGTCGAGGAGCCCGCCGAGGTGCCCTACGACGAGGCCAACTCGATCGAGAACGAGATGGCCGAGCCCGAGGTGGCCGAGGTCGCCGCCGAGCCGGTCAAGGAGTTCACGACGGCGCAGGGGGCCGCCGAGACCCCGGCCGAGGACGACGCCCCGGCCACCGCCCGCCCGCAGGCTGCCGAGCCGGAGACGCTGTCGCTCTCCGACATCAGCCTCTGAGGTAGGGTTCAGACCGCCGGGGCGGGTAGAGATGGTGGTTGTGCTGACACTCAACCTTCTGGTTCTCCCCGTCCCGGCCTCAGTCCAGGCGGACCACCGACCGCCTGTACCAGCGTGGCCCCGGGTCCAGATAGCGGCCCGGGGTCACGTTTTATGGCCGCTGGCGTAACTGGCAGCGCACCTGGTTGTTACCCAGGGAGGTTCAGGTTCAAATCCTGAGCGGCCAGCCAAGGCGCTGTGCCCGAACGGCCAGGGAACGGCCTGCAAAGCCGGACAAGCGGGTTCAACTCCCGCCAGCGCCTCGCGTCGGCCGCCCTTCACCGGCTGCCGCACGGCCCGCCCCGCACTCACTCCGGGGCGGGCCACTCTCGTCTCCAGGAGGACCCATGGGCCAGCCCGAGGGCACGCTCACCGCGAGCATCACCCGCGCGATCCTGCGCCGGTTCCCGGACGCCTACGTCGTCAAGATCGCAGGCGGCCCGTACCAGTCCGGCGGGCTGCCGGACATGGCCGTGATCCTGCGCGGCCGGTACTACGGCTTCGAGGTGAAGAAGCGGCGCACCGGCGAGAGCGAGGCGCACGCGCGCGACCGCGCGACGGTCCGGCAGCGCAAGCGCATCGCGGACCTGCGGGCGGCAGGCGCCGTGGCTGACGTCGTGCTCAGCGTCGAGGAGGCGCTCGCGCTCCTGCCGGAGTCGTAACCTGTTCGTAACATGTTTGGTGTTGCCCTCCCTTGCTGACGTGCTAATGTTACGTATGTCAGCACAACGCAGCACCCAAACCAGGAGGAACACCATGAGCCGCAACACCACCCGCCGCGCCCGCCGCCACGCCCACGTCGACAACATGACGCACACCTACGCCGCGCTCCGCCGCGCCGGGACGCCGTCGTTCGTCACGAGCCACGAGGCGTACCACATGACGGACGCCCGCGTCGGCGTCCGGGGCGACCACAACCTCAAGAACGGCTTCGGCCTCGCCACGCTGATCAAGAAGGCGGGCGGCCAGGTCAAGGCGCTGTCCGACCTGCCGGACCTCTGCGAGAGCGGCCACGAGATGGCGGCCATCCCCGGTCTCGACGGCGTCAGCGTGTGCATGGACTGCGGCAAGGCGGAGGTGCCCGACGCCCCGGCCCCGACCGGCCCGCAGCGCGGCGACGTCGTGTCCTACACCAAGCCGTTCCTCGCCAAGGGCGAGGCGGCCAAGTGGTCGGTCCGGTACGTGGACCCGAGCGACGGCACCCTCACGCTCGACCTGCTCGGGCACAGCAAGCGCTCGACGGCGCGGTTCGGCGTCCACCCCGGCAAGGTCACCGTCCTCTCGCACTCCTGAACCACTCCGGCGGGCCGTCGACCGGCGGCCCGCCCCGTCCCCCAGGGAGAACACCATGCAGCGCAGCAAGATCCAGGTCGGCGTCGAGTACGCCGAGTCCCGCGTGAAGGACTGGGCCGAGTACCCGTCCTACGTCACCCGGGTGCAGGTGCTCGACGCCGAGCCGTGGCTCGTCCAGGCGCACTGGCAGGCCACGCACGACGAGTCCGACCCGGACACCGTGCCGGACCCGGGCAGCCCCGAGGCCCCGCACCTGATCGTCCCGAAGCGCTACCGGCGCCGGGACAAGAGCCGGGGCTACCGTGACAAGGGCAACCTCGTCCTGATCCGCTCGTGGATCAAGCCGCAGGACCACGTTCCGGGGCATTGGGGCGACCCCGAGGTCACCGAGACCAGGATGCTCGTGACGACCTGGGAGGACGCCGAGGACAAGATGCAGGCGGTCCGCGACCGGAAGGCCGAGGAGCGCAAGGCGGCCAACGCCGAGAAGGCGCGGCTCCGAGAGCGCGAGGGCCGGATCAACGAGCGGGTGCGGGACCTAGGCATCCTGACGTCGTTCCGGGTGGAGCGCAGCCGCATGAGCCGAGACACCGACGTGCTGACCATCAAGGCGGACACGCTGGAGGCGCTGCTCGGCCTGGCCGAGGTCGGGCGCGCTGCGCAGGACATGCTGGCAGACGAGTACGAGGCCCGGTCATGACCGGCACTCTGACGGCCATCTCCGCCGCCCTGCGCACGATCCACCAGCCCACCGGCACGATCCAGTGCGGCGCCCGCGCCACGCTGTCGGTGAAGCACTCCCTCGGCAGCGGCACCCACGAGGCCCGGCTGTTCTGCACGGAGCCGAACGGGCACCTGCCGAGCGAGCACCGGGACGGCATCTGCTGCTGGACGGTGCACACCTTCTCGGACGAGGTCGTCGAGTCTCGGGAGCCGCGCGACCTGCGCCGCTGCGGGGAGTGCGGCGGGCAGTGGCCCTGCGCCACGCTGCGCGTCCTGATCGACGAAGGCGTGTGAGATGGCCTCGTTCAGCAAGGGCGACCTGGTGTGGGTGCAGGCCGACAACCCCGGCAGCCCGCCGCACGCGGGCGTCGCAGACGCCGACAGCAAGGGCGGCTTCACGATCGTCCGCGTGCGCGGCGTGCCGTTCCTGATCAGCAACGACCGCATCAGCAAGGCGTGATGGCGGCCCGGCCTCTGTGGAGGTCGGGCCGCTTTTTCGTAACATGACCGTTATCGTTTGGAGTTGCCCCGTCTTACTGATGGGGGTAGTGTTACGTATGTCAGCACAAAGCAACACCACCCCAAGGGAGCACCCCATGCACGAGATCACCAGCACCGACAACATGTTCTCCGTCCGCGAGATGCCGTGGCACGGCCTGGGCACGGTGCTCAGCGAGTACCCGACCCGCGAGGAGGCGCAGCAGATCGCCCACCCGTGGGAGCCGATCACCGCCCCGGTCTTCCGGCAGGTGCCCGGCTTCGGCCCGGACGGGATGCCGACGGTCACCTACGAGCCCATCGAGGGCCAGCAGGAGGTCGTCCGCAGCGACAACGGCGGGCACATCGGCGTCACGAACGACACGCTCGGCATCGTCACCAACTCCGAGATGTACGACATCGCGGAGGCCGTGGCCGGGCTCGGCGGCGACGTCCGCTACGAGACCGGCGGCACGCTGCGCGGTGGCCGCCAGGTGTGGCTGCTGCTCCGCCTCGACGAGCCCCTGACCCTCAAGGGCGACCCGAACGGCGCGACGCTCCAGTACTTCGCCCTCCAGAACAGCCACGACGGCGGCGGCTCGTTCCGGGGCCAGGCGATCAACACGCGCATCGTCTGCGCCAACACCTCGCGGATGGCCGACATGTCCGCCAAGGCGCACGGCACGGAGATTGTCTTCCGGCACACGAAGAACGTGAAGGACCGCATCGAGGAGGCCAAGCAGGCGCTCGCCATGTGGCGGGTCTCCGTCGAGGAGTGGAAGGTGTTCAACGAGCACCTGCTGACCATGCGGATCACCGACGCGCAGCGCGAGGAGTTCATCGAGCGCTTCGTCCCGGCGCCGGAGGCGCAGATCGTCAGCAAGCGCGTCCTGACCAACATCGAGACGGCGCGGGCCGACCTGCGCACGATCTTCGCCAGCGAGACCAGCGAGGGCGTGAAGAACACGGCCTACGGCCTGGTCCAGGGTGCGGTCGAGTACAGCCAGCACTTCCGCTCGACGCGCGGCAAGACCGACGCCGACCGGGCCGAGAACCTGTTCCGCCGGTCGTTCCTGGACCGTGATCGCCTGGTGGCCTCGGCCTCCCGCATGGCGCAGGACATCGCGGTCAGCGTCTGACCCTCCGCAAGACGAGAGCCCCGGCCAACCGGCCGGGGCTCTTTGCGTAGTTCGTTCTTCCATCATCACTTATGCGCGCCTGCGGCGCGAGCATAACGTGATGAGAGAAGAACGGGCAAGTTACGATGCGTACATGAGCACCCCCAACATCATCCAGCGGCCCGACTGGGGCGCGCGTTACGCCGACGGGTTCGGGTACCGGCCCGTGGGCGACCTGGACGTCTACCTCCACCACTCGGTGACGGTTGCGCCCGACCTGCTGCCGCCGTTCACCGACGACTACGCAGCGATCCGCACGCTGGAGGACATCGGCCAGAAGCGGTTCGGCGCAGGCGTGTCGTACCACTTCCCGATCACCCCGGTGGGCCTCGTGTTCGAGGGCGTCAGCATCGACCGCGTGGGCGCTGCGATCGCTGGGTACAACACGCCGACGGTCAACATCGTGCTCGTGGGCAACTACGACAAGGTCACCCCGCCGCGCCCCATGCTGGAGGCCGTGGACGGCCTGCTGCGGCTCGGCGTCGCCCGGGGCTGGTGGAAGTCGGCCCGGCTCGCGGGCGGCCACCAGGACGCCCCGGGCGCGCAGACGGCGTGCCCCGGCCGGTTCGCGCAGGCGCTCATCGACGACATCAACCGGGGCGAGTACCGCGCCGACGACGGCGCGGTACTCGCCC
>Ga0247821_10000052_pt1 | contig 57944 bp, 48 predicted proteins | sample 13C_Glycerol_Day_FD_192481 | JGI IMG/M metagenome (GOLD analysis project Ga0247821, IMG submission 192481) | Soil microbial communities from agricultural site in Penn Yan, New York, United States - 13C_Glycerol_Day14 | ecosystem: Environmental > Terrestrial > Soil > Agricultural land | place... | reverse complement strand
ACCTCAAGGCTGGCGCCGATCCTTTTCAGGTGCGGCCTTGTGTCGCGATGGGCCGCAAAGCGGCCCCAATGACGCTAAGGTCTTATCCCGCACCTGGCCCCACCGGTAATCAAGAATGACCCGCCCGCTGTTTGTTTCCATCGATGGGCCCAAGGGCACCGGCAAAACCACACTTCTGGAAGCCGTTACCAAGGCGCTTAGGGCTGACCACGAGAAAGTGATCCGGCTTTGCGAGAAAAAAAGCGACCCCTACCGGGGGGAAACCATGGCCCTCGTCAACCAACTGGCCAGAAACCCCTCCCGGGACCTGGAGCTGAGGGTATGCGAGCGCTTTGCCGAAAGCCGTGCCTGGATTTCCCGGCACGTGCTCCCCAGGCAGCCAGCGGGCAGTATCATCCTGATCGATCGCTGGTACCCGTCTGATGCCGCATTTCGCCGTACCGTGCCGTTCGACGAGATCCTGCGCCTGAACATCGAGCGAAATGTGCAAGTGCCCGATTTGCACGTAGGCGTTGTCACGGCCCCCGACACCTCATGGGCAAGGGCCGCGGCACGAACGCGTGGGTTGGGCAGTACGGTAATCCATAGCCTGGACGAGCAGGTTGCCTGTACCGAGGCGTTCGAGCGTGCGATTGCGAATTACGGCTGGGTTCTATGCCGTAATGAAGGGGCCATCGAGGATGCAACAAGGCAGGTCGTGGCCGAAATCGATAGCGTGCTTCGACCACGTCATCGACCGTGATGCTATCTCCGATGGCACAGTGGAGCAGGGCCGGTTACTGCGTCATGGGCATATCCATCATTGACGACTGCTGATCCATCATCTTCATCATCATGTCCATCATTCCGTGGTCCATACCCATGCCACCCTTGGCTCCTGACATTCCCATGCCCGAGCCCATGCAGCCAGCGGCATGGTGCTTGCTCATCATGGCCATGCTTTCCTTCATTGTCTGCATACCCTCGTGCATGGCGGCTTGCCGCTCGGCGGGGGTCTTCGCTGCGGCGGCTTTGTCATGAGCAACCTGCATCCTGTGCATTTGTTCGCTCATCGCCTTGTTCATGGCCGAATCGGAGGGTGTACTGGCGGCTGGCGCGCTGGTAGTGGCATCGCCAGCGTTTTGCTTTTCATCGGCATGCGCCATGAGTGCACTACCGGCCAGAACAACAGCAAGCATCAATTTCAATTGCGATTGCATGGTGAACTCCACGTATCCGGATATAGATGGCGTGCCGCAAAGGCCTTGGTATGCCTGGACGTTTTAAGTGTAGGCAGCCAGTTGGTCGCTGGTTTGACTTGAATCAGGCAAGTGGTCCATCCGGTTCTCACATATTCTGTGCCTCGTCAGTACATAGTCAGCCCAAGCCACATTGTCCCGAGGATGATGATCTGTGCTGGAACGAGATAACGCGCAAACCGGAAACCGCCATTGCTGAGCGCCAGCACACATTTGGTCAGCGTGTTCCCGGTCACGGCCATCATGCCTGGAACCACAACATCGGCTACCTCCAGCCGTCCGGCCTTCACTAGCGAGGCCACCGACGCAGTTGCTGCGTGGGCATCACCCAGCCCGCTGACGAATGCCGCAATGCTGACGCCGTTGTGGCCCAGGTGCTGAAGAAGAAACGCTGAGAACAGGGCGACGCCGGTCAGGGCAAGCGTGATGATCAGTGCGGTCCAGAGACTGAAGGCACCGTTACCCTGATGTGCCGCGGAACCGCCAGAAGCGGCACGCCAAGGTGCCAGCAGTAATATTCCGTAAACCACCGTGACCAATGCGCCAAGCCCGATCGATATCACGAAAGGGCTCAGCAGGTGCCGGTCGATGATAGTCAGCACCAAAGCGAATTGCGTAATGCTGGCAAGGTTGGACAGCACCGCCGCTGCTGCGAAGGATCTGACTGCAAGTTTTTGTTGCCGCGCTTCACGGGCCAGCAGCGCAATGGTGGCCGTGCCTGAGGCAAAGCCTGACGCTATTGCGCTCAAAGGCAAGCCATATCGAGGGCCCATCAGGCGCATGGCGATATGGCCCACTGCACCGACAGCCATCAGCAGGACGACCAACGTGCAGATCGTGCGCGGGTTGAGCACGCTGTAGGGGCCCAGGAACCGGTCCGGCGTCAACGGCAGTACCACGAGTGCAACCGTCAGCAACATCAAGCCATCGCGCAGTTCTTCTTCACTCAGCTGCTGCAGTACGAAGTGATGAAGCTCACGCTGCATGGCCAACAGCACCGTCAGTACCACGCCTACCGCTGTAGCAAGCTCGGGCTCGTTCAGGCTCAGCGCGCCCAGAGTCAGCACCAGCAGCAGAGCGATTTCGCTGGTGACCTCAGGATCTTTGTCGGCATGCTTGCGGTAGTGCATGCAGAGCATCAGTACCAGGCCCAGACTGGCGACCCCGACCAGCATCGGGCCTGCCAGCAACATGCTGACGTAACCCAGCAGGGCGGTGATGGCGAAGGTCCTGAGTCCGGCTGCGGCATGGTCTTCGTTGCGGCCTTTCTTGCGTTCGCGCTCAAGCCCTACCAGCATGCCGATGCCCAGCGCCACGGCGCCGTGTCCGACATTCAGGGTGTCGAGCATGGTGCCTTCAGGCCGCTGCCCCGGCATTCCCTGCACAAGGTCACCAGCGGTTTCAGGTAAATCGGATTTGCCACGCACGATGAAACAGACTGACCAAGAAGCGCGACTTTCGGTTGATCGGGCATTTTCAGGCCTCCTCCGGGCATCGGAGATTGGCAAAGCGCAAACAGCGAATCTTCATGACTCCATCGCGCAGATAGCCGGTGCATGCGCTCTTTGTCGCCATGGCGCGCCTGCGAAGCAAGAAATCATTGTCGATATGCCAGTAGCGTGCTCCGTTAGCGGCTAGAAGCCTTGATCCGCATCAAATTCCCGCGCCATCCAGAATGCCGTTTATCTGCGCGGAAGCGGGCAGTTGACAAACATCAAATTTGCAAAAGGTGAGTGGCAGATGCTCCAGGTACGTACCGCAACCGCAGAGGTGTGCCATGGAAAATCCACAAAGACTGCTGCTGTTAGCGTCAGCCCTGATGCGCCGGACTCCGGTCTATGATCGCGCAGCAGCGCTGGCCAAGGCCAAGGGCATGGCGCTGCACATTGTGGCGTTCGATTATCTGGAAGGGCTTGCCACGGCGGGTCTGGTCAATGACCAGGCGCTGGCTGTCATGCGCGAAGGCTATGTACAGCAGCACCGTGACTGGCTGGAGTCCCAGGCGCTGTCGATGCGGCGCAATGGTGTCACGGTCACCACGGAAGTGGTGTGGGTGCAGCATCCACTGGACGAGATCCTCGCGCACTTGCGCGAGCAGCCTTTCGCAATGCTGATCAAGGAGCTCGAGCATGAGCCCTGGTGGATGCGCGCCATGTTCACGTCACTGGATGTTCAGCTACTGCGTGATACACGCATCCCGTTGCACCTGGTACACAACGCCAGCCATGCGCTGCCGCGAAAGATCCTTGCAGCCGTGGACCTGTCCAGGCCTGAAGATCAGTATGAGGGCTTCAACGACCAGATCATCAGTGAAGCGCTGAAGTTGGCATTGCAATGCAATGCCCAGATCGAATTGCTATATGCCTATGACCTGGGGTCGATGTATCTGGACGCTGGCGGCAGCCGGGAACACTCGTTCCTGTTCGACTCGAATTCCGCCCGAACCCTTCATGAGGCCCAGAGCGAAGCTTTCCAGTCGCTTGCCGAGCGCAATGGCATCGCCGCCGAACACCGCCACATGCGAATAGGCGATCCAGCCAAGACCCTGGCGGTGTTCATGGATAACAATGATATCGATGTGCTGGTCATGGGCAGTTATCACCACCATGGCATCGGCTGGTTTATCGGCAGCACGGCGGAACGGGTGATGCATCGTCTGTCCAGCAGCGTACTGGTTATTTCACCGGAGCATTCCCAAGGCTGATCTGGCTGTACCTGCTCGGTCACCTGCATGGATCGTGGTCGTGATCCCGGTTGCGCCACCGGAAACCCTGGACGTGATGCACCGCGAAGTGGATGAACTGGTGTGCCCGCTGGTACCGGAGCGGAAATACAGTTTCGTTCCATGACCTTGCACTGACTTGACAGTTGTCAATTGCTCGGCTGGCAGCTGCTTTTCGCTGTCAAACTGAGGAAAAGAACGGTCCGTACAGGCCCTGGCCGCTTGTTGTATTTGCGTGCCTGCGGTATTGACCACAATCAGTCAGCATTTGAGATGGCTCAGAAGGTACTGCAGGGTCTCGCGCTGCCACGGATTATGCGGGCAGCCATTGACCATCAGGTCGTATTCACAGCGATTGGCATAAGCGCTGAGCAGGTGACATTACCCTTCGTCGGTAGCCCGGAAAACACTGAGCGTAGCGGCTAATTTTGAATTAATGGTCGCATGAAAAAAACCTGAGGCGTCACCATGTCAGGCCCTGTAGATATGGGGGCAAGGCCCCATGTGAAGTGCCTTGCGTGTTCGTTGAGCCGCCTTTGCTTGCCCGCTAGCCTCAGTGCTGACGAAGTGGACCAGCTGGAACGTATCGTGCGCCGTAACCGTCCGTTGAAGAAGGGCGCCTATCTGTTCAAGGCCGATGAGCCCATGGAGCATGTATTTGCCCTGCGCTCGGGGGCCATCAAGAACTTCCTGCTTGATGCCGAGGGCAACGAGCGGGTCACTGGCTTCGTCCTGCCGGGTGAGATGCTGGGGCTGGACGCTATCGGTGCGAGTCATTATCGAAGCTACGCGCTGGCGCTTGAAGTTTCTCTGGTCTGCTCCATTCGGCTGGATCAGCTGGTTGATCTGTCAGGGCAGATCCCTGGCTTACGCTACCAGCTACTGCATATGCTGAGCCTGGGCATCCAGGGCAAGGATGAACACCTGCGGTGCTGCCATGGGCGGGCCGATCAACGGTTGTCGATATTCCTGTTGGGTATGTCGGCGCGCTACCATGACCGCGGATTGAGGGCTGATGTTTTCAATCTGCCCATGTCCCGTAGCGATATCGCAAACTACCTGGACCTCACTCAGGAAACCGTCAGCCGGTTGTTCACCCGGTTCATCGAGGCAGGGTTCATGCAATGCGCAGGGCGCGAGGTACGAATTGTCGACCAACAAGGGCTGCTCAACCTCAGCCGGCTGGAGGAACCCATTTAAGCGCCACGAGCACCCTGTCATAGCGCGTTGCACAAGCCCACCCAATGGCGACTGGGTACTCCAGGCAGGGTAGGGCTCATGGTCTGTTCGCAGCCGGATGCGCTGTGGCTGCGATGGAACTTCACGTGTCCGCCAAACGATTGAACCACCGCTATTTGGCTTTCCAGTACTTCTGCATTTCCAGGAACAGGAACGAAGCTGTCCAGGTGATCAGCACCAGGCCGGTCAATGCCTGCAGGCCAGTGAGGTATTTGAGGTGCCCGGTAGGGGCGATGTCGCCGAAGCCGATGGTGGTGTAGGTGGTGAAGGAAAAGTACACGCAATCCAGGAAGCTGCCATCGAAATTGCCACTGAGCGTGCCCCAGCCATCAGCGTGAGCCATCAGGTAATAGGCCAAGGCAAAACACCAGACCTCCAGGGCATGGGCCAGCAGCGCGCCGAACACACCCGCGACTATTCGGAATCGGCTCCACAATTTCAGCTGCGGTAGCCAGTCATTCAGACGCAGCAAGCATTCGTAGTGAATGATTACCACCAGTATGACCACCAGCATGTTGATCAATGTGACGATGAGCATGGTCGCTATCCTGATCAGGAGCGGAGCGTCATTTGGCTGTGTCGAGTAGCGGGTAGGTGACAGGTTCCTTGACCAGCGGCAGCAGCGCCGGGAATTCTTCGGGGGTGATGGTCTCCTTGGCCAGTAACAGGCGTGCTCCGGCGTCGAGATCTGCCCGGCGCTGTTCGAGCAACACCCGGGCACGGCTGTAGGCCTCTTCCAGCAAGCCACGAATGCCCAGGTCGATCTCCCGTGCGGTCTGTTCAGAATAGTCCTTGCGCTCCTGGCGCAACACTGACTCGCCCAGATAACCGGCCTGCTGCCGCTCCAGCACCGCCTGGCCCAGCTCCGCGCTCATGCCGAAGCGCGTGATCAGCTGCCGGGCTATGTCAGTGGCGCGCCCCAGGTCGTCGGCGGCACCGGTCGAGACCTGGCCGAATGCCAGGTTTTCGGCAGCGCGCCCGGCCATCATCACGACGATACGGTCACGGAGCATCTGTGCGCTGATCAGGAAACGGTCATCGGTGGGCCGTTGCAGGGTATAACCCAGCGAGCCAGCGGCGCGGGGGATGATCGAGACTTTGTGCACCGGGTCCATCGCTGGCAGGCTGCTCGCCGCCAAGGCGTGCCCCATTTCATGGTACGCGACCACTTGACGTTCATCGTCGCGCAGCACGTTGCCCTTGCGTTCCACACCCGCGACCAGGCGCTCGACGGCAGCAGTGAAGTCCTGCAGTTCGACCCACTGGCTGGCACGCCGCGTGGCGATGATGGCCGCTTCGTTCACCAGGTTAGCCAGGTCTGCACCGGTCAGGCCTGGCGTGATTTCGGCAATGCGCTCGCAGTCCAGGTCGTTCTTGTAGACGATCTTGTGCAAGTGCACCTTGAGAATCGCCAGGCGACCTTTGCGGTCGGGCCTGTCGATGAGAATCTGCCGATCGAACCGTCCTGCGCGCAGCAGCGCCGGGTCCAACACTTCGGGGCGGTTGGTTGCCGCCAGCAGCACGACGCCTTCGCGCGCGTCAAAGCCATCCAGTTCGGCCAGCAGTTGATTGAGCGTTTGCTCCTTCTCATCATTGCCGCCAAGGCTGCCAAGCCCACGCATCTTGCCCAAGGCGTCCAGCTCATCGATGAAGATGATGCAAGGCGCCGCCTGGCGTGCCTGGTCGAAAAGATCGCGAACCCGCGCAGCGCCCACGCCCACGAACATCTCGACGAACTCCGACCCGGAAATGGAAAAGAACGGGACCGCCGCTTCGCCAGCAATGGCCTTGGCGACCAAGGTCTTGCCGGTACCGGGAGGACCGACCAGCAACGTACCCTTGGGCACGTGAGCGCCAAGGCGGGCATACCACGCCTTGTTCTTCAGGAAGGCGACGATCTCGGTCAGCTCATCCTTGACGTCGTCTATACCGGCAACATCGGCAAAGGTCACCTTGATATCGCGCTCGACATAGACGCGGGCGCGTGACTTGCCTACACCCATCAGCCCGCCCAGGCCCTGTTTTTCACCAAGCCCATGGAACAGGAAGTACCACAAAACCAGCATCATCAGCAGTGGCATGAACCAGCCCACCGTGGTGGCCAGCGCGCTGTCCTCGGCGACGCCGGTAAACACCGCCCCCGATCGCCCCAGCTGCTCGCTGAGCACCGGGTCGATACGCACCGTGGAAAACAGCGAATGTCCATCGATGGGTTCCTGCAGCCTGCCCAGGATGCGGTCGTGCTCGATGCGCAGGTCGTTGACTTTCTGCTGTTCCAGCAGCTGTAAAAACTGACTGTAAGGAATGGCCTGCACCGCCGGCCGGTTGAACAGGCCGAGTTGAACTGCGGCCAGCACCGACAGCCCGATGGCCAGGAAATAGAATTTCCATGGCTGACCCTTGTTCATGGTCGTCCCCCCCCTCCGGGCTGAGTGCTATGCAATCAACAGGAAGTCTTCGACTTTGCTTACACCCGGTACTGACCAGGCTGCGCGCTCGACCACTTCCCGTTCACGAAGCAAATGCACCTTGCCTTCTAGCCTGACCACACCCCCGTTGACGGTGACGCGGATGCCTTCGGCCTGAATCTCTGCGCTGCGCTTGAGGGCTTCCTCGATGTGGTGCTTGATATCGCCGGCATTGGCCCGTGCCTTCAAGGTGATGCGGTTGTGTACGCTAGCCACGCCCGACAGGCGCCACACGGCCTGTTCTATTACCTCCTTCTGGTATTGCCAGTCCAGCTCGCCTTCCAGGGTCACAGTGCCTTTGTGCACGGTAACCTTGATGCCCTCTACATTGGCATCCGAGCTCCAGGCAATGATTTTCAGGGCGCGGTTGGCAATCGTGTCGTCGGCCGTACCCTCCAGCTTGTTCAGTCGGACTTCAATTTCTTCGGCCAGCCCACGCACGCCTTTCATGGCTTTGACAGTGCGCTCGGCGCTGACCTTCTGAGCATAACTGTTGACATGGCCGGAAAGCGTGACCACGCCGTCCTCCACCGTCACACCGATGCTCGCAGCATTGATGTCCGGCTGAAACTCCAGTTCTTCGAGTACCAGGTCGCGCAGTTCGAGATCGTTCATGATGAGCTCCAGTGTCAGATCCAGAAGTGGGTTGGAATGCCTTGAGCCCTTTTTTCTACGCTCCAGCGTTGTTGGGCGATTGACAAAGGTCAAGGTGACGCGCTGACAGATACCTCATGAGATTGATAAATGTCAGGCTGCCGCGGGCGGTGCTGTCGATACTCAGGATGTCTTGGGCACGCGAAAGGGCATCTACATGCAACGCTATCTGCTTGTCGGATTGACGAGCCTGCTGCTGGCATCCTCCCAGGGATGTACGCGTTGGCCTGCCGAGGAATACGATGCACGTCTGGAGTCGGCTGAAAACAACGCGGCGACCGCCAGGCTGCGAGCCGACCAGGTCTGCTACCGGATCGATCTGGTCGAGCAGACCGCCAACGAGGCGCTGCGCAGGGCTACCCAGGCCGAGGACCAGATCCAGCAGTTGCTCCGCCAGGCCAAGCACAAGTAGCCGCCATGTCACGTCGATGGCTAGACCCGGTCCTGTTGCTGGTGTGCGTTCTGGCCTTGCTGGCCGGTGGGCTGGCCTATGCGGCGCAACAGCCCGCCTGGGCCTCTGTGATCTGGGCCGGTGGCAGCGCGATCATGGCAGTGGTGCTGGCGGTGGAGATGACTCAGCGCCTGGCCAGACGCGAGGCGGGCATCGATCTGATCGCGCTGATGTCTATCGGCGCAGCCTTGGCTCTGGAGCAGATGCTGGTGGGGGCGGTGGTCGCACTCATGCTTGCCACCGGCCGTGCGTTGGAGGTGCTCAGTTTGCGTCATGCCGAGCGCGAGTTGCGCGCACTGATCGACAGGGCTCCCCAATGGGCCTGGGTTCAGGAGCACGACAGGCTGCGAGAGGTGCCCGTGAGCGAAGTCCGGCCTGGCCAGGTCGTGCTGGTACGACTTGGTGAAGTGGTACCGGTGGACGGACGCCTGCAGACGGAACAGGCGACCCTCGACGAGGCCGCGTTGACTGGCGAATCGTTACCCGTCACCCGCCATGCTGGCGAGTCCGTGCCCAGCGGTGTGATCAACGCGGGCGCGCCGTTGCTGTTGCTGGCCACGCACACCGCCGCGCAGAGCACCTACGCCGGCATCGTGCGTCTGGCCGAAACAGCACGCCAGTCACGAGCACCCTTCGTGCGCTTGGCCGACCGTTACGCGCTGGCGCTCATTCCGCTGACGCTGTTCATCGCCGCGCTGGCTTGGTGGGCCAGTGGCGATGTGCAACGGGTGCTGGCTGTGCTGGTGGTTGCCACGCCTTGCCCACTGATACTGGCAGTACCGATAGCCATTCTGTCAGGTATTTCCAGAGCCGCGCGGCGCAACATCCTGGTGCGCGATGGCGAGGTGCTGGAAGCGCTGGCCGGGATCCGTCATGTGTTCCTCGACAAGACCGGCACCCTGACCAGCGGCCATGCCCAGTTGCAATCGATCGAGGTCAAAGGAGAGGGGACGCCTTTGCAGATCTTGCAACTGGCCGCGTCGTTGGCCCAGGCATCCACCCATCCGATTGCCCAGGCGATTGTTCACGCTGCACGCCTGCGCAATCTGGCGCTGACACCTGCACAACAGGTACAGGAAAGCCCTGGCCTGGGGCTTGCCGGCAATGTGCAGGGCAAGGCCGTCCGCTTGGGGGCCCTGGCTTACGTGCGCAATGGCACAGACGATGGCAGCTGGGCTCAGGCGCGTTTACAACAACTGGACTACCTGGCCAACAGTGGCAGTTTCGTGGCGGTCGACGGTGCGTTGAAAGCTGTGCTGCGGCTTGCCGACGACCTGCGTCGGGAAACACCCCAGACCTTGCGTCTGCTACGTGCCCGCGGCATCGACAAGATTGTCATGCTGACCGGAGATCGCCCGGAGACGGCCGAGATGATTGCTCTGACAGCGGGCATCGACGAACTTCGTTCAGGGCTTTCTGCGCAGGACAAAGTTCGCCTGGTCCAGCAAGGCTGCCGCAGTGCACCGACGCTGATGGTCGGTGATGGCATCAACGATGCGCCGGCGTTGGCTGCAGCCGATGTTGGCGTTGCCATGGGTGCCACTGGTGTGACTGCCTCGGCGCAGGCCGCCGGTGTGGTCTTGCTGGTCGACAGGCTCGATCGGTTGGTCGAGGTACTGGATATCGCCCGGCATGCCGTGCATATCGCCCGGCAGGGGGTATGGGTGGGCATGAGCCTGTCATTGCTGGCTATGCTGGTCGCCGCAGCCGGTTACCTGCCAGCATTGATGGGGGCGGTGCTGCAGGAAGGTATCGACCTGTTGATCATCATCAACGCCTTGCGCGCGCTTGGTCCCTTGGCGAACCGACGGCACAACGTGCTCTCCGTGGAAGACCTGAACCGGATGCAGGATGAGCATCGGGAACTCGACGGGCTGCTGACGCAGCTTAGCCAGATGGCTTGCGACTTCGCCAGGCGCCCTGTCGTGCAGGCTCGGGCCGACCTGCGCGAGCTGGTCGGTGCGCTGCACGACCTACTGGAGCGGCACGAGCGCGACGACGAACGCCGCTTGTATCCGGCGTTGAGCCGTTTCATTCCCGGCGAAGATCCACTGTCTGCAATGAGCCATACCCATCGGGAAATCTTTCGGCTCATCCATCTGCTGTCGTGCATGAGCCGGGATTTCAGCCGGGCGGCCGACAGCCCGAGCGCTGACGATATCCAGCACCAACTCATCCGTCTGGATACTCTGGCCAAGCTGCACTTTGACCAGGAAGAAGCCTTGTATCGATATCTGGATCGCCGCTGAGCAGCGCTTCAGCTGCCCTGATGGGTTGACAAAAATCAAGCATCAGGGGGGTGGAAGCGAGATGCTGGCAGCATCCGCGATCAGTCCTGACCTGCATGGGAGGCGACGTCATGCCCCACAGCAAAATCCTGTTCCGTTCCGCCGCGCGGGAAAAAATTCTAAGTGGTGCCACTCAGCTTGCCGATGCCGTACGCGTCACCTTGGGGCCAAAATCCAAATCGGTGCTGATGCAGAGTAGTTGGGGGAGGCCGACCGTCTGCAACGATGGGGTGACCATCGCCAAGCGGGTCGATCTGCAGGACCCGGAGGAAAACCTCGGCGCCCAGATGTTGCGCCAGGCGGCCGAGCGTACCGGGGAGGCGGTGGGCGATGGCACCAGCACCGCGACTATCCTGGCCCACGCGATCCTGGCCGATGGTGTACGTAATGTGGTGGCAGGGGCCAGTGCCATTGACCTGAAACGTGGCCTGGACAAGGGGCTGGCATTGGTCATGAAATCGCTGCTGGCGCAATCACGCCAGGTCAGCACGCTCAAGGAAAAGGCCCAGGTGGCGACCTTGTCGGCGCATAACGACCCGTTGATCGGTCAGTTGGTCGCTGATGCCCTGGAGAAGGTCGGGGTCGAGGGCGTGGTCAGCGTGGAGGAATCCAAAACCACCGAGACCGTGGTCGACATCATGGATGGCATGCGCTTTGACCGAGGTTATGTGTCTCCTTACTTTGTGACTGATACCGAAAAGATGCAGGTAGAACTGACCGATGCTTGTGTCTTGCTTTGCGACCACAAGATAGGCGCACTCAATGACTTGCTGCCCTTGCTGGAGCAAGTGGCGAAAAGCGGCCAGCCGCTGGTGGTGATCGCCGAGGACATTGACGGCGAGGCGCTGACCACGTTGGTGGTCAACCAGATTCGCGGGGTGCTGCGAGCAGTGGCGGTGAAGGCTCCCGGCTATGGCGATCGGCGCAAGGAAATGCTGCAGGACATCGCCGTGCTCACGGGGGCGACCCTGGTTTCAGCGGAGCTTGGCGTCAATCTCGATACGCTGCAGTTGTCCCAGCTGGGCCAGGTGCACCGTGCGGTGGTGTTGAAAGACAGCACGGCGCTGATCGGGGGCAAGGGAACCCAGCAAGCCGTGGCGGCACGGATCGCGCAAATCCGGGTTCAGATCGAGGCCTGCACCAGCGATTATGACCGGGAAAAACTTCATGAGCGCCTGGCAAGGCTTGCTGGCGGCGTGGCAGTGATACGTGTGGGCGCACCCAGCGAAACGGAGATGAAGGCGCGCAAGGATGCGTTGGATGACGCCTTGGCCGCCACCCGTGCGGCTATTGCCGAAGGCATAGTGCCAGGCGGTGGTCTGGCCTTGCTCAAGGCCGTGCCTGCGCTGCTCGCCGAAGAGGCAGGTAGTGAAGGCGATACGCGCACTGGCCTGCAAATACTGCGGCGGGCGCTGGAGGCTCCAGCGCGAATGATCGCCGAAAATTCCGCAGTCGACGCGGGCGTGGTGGTGGCACGCATGCTCGCCGAATCGGGCAGTATCGGTTTCGATGCCGCGGCCAACGCCTACGTGGACCTGTATGAAGCCGGGATTATCGACCCCACCAAAGTGGTGCGCATCGCACTCGAGAACGCCGTGTCGGTCGCCAGTATCCTGCTGCTGACCGAGGCAACCATGACCGACATCCCCGAAAAGACACCGCCTTTGATGCAACCCCCCTCGCCTGAGTGATCAGGCGAACCGACCGTTGGAGGCAACCATGAGCCACTATCAACGCCTGCTGCTGATCCTGCATCCGGCATTGCGTCAGTCCAGTGCTTTGGAGCAAGCTGCCGCCCTGGCCAGGTCAAGTTCGGCCAGCCTGCATATCGTCGGCCTGCTGGAGTCGCTGGATAAACTCAGGTTCCTGGAGACAGGTGATCGTCTAGCGGAGCGGCAGGCCTACCTGCAATCCCAGCAGCAACAGCTTGAAAGCCAGGCGCAAGCGCTACGCGCTTCGGGCATGCAAGTAACGAGCGAAGTTGCCTGGAGTAGCGATCTGCAGGCAGATATTCTGGAGCATGCGCTGGAAATGCAACCGGATCTGTTACTCAAGCAGGTCGATCACGAGCCGGTACTCAAGCGAGCTTTCTTTACCCCATTGGACTGGAAGCTGCTGCGCCATTGCCCGATCCCGGTCTATCTATTGGGGGCTGCCAGGCCCGCTATGCCACGGCAGATAGTGGCGGCAGTGGACGTAGCGGATTCGTCACCTGAGGGCGAGGCGCGCAATGACAGCATTGTCCAGCAGGCCAACGCCTTGGCCGTGCAGACTGGAGCGCAACTGGATCTGCTGCATGCCTGTGACCTGACGATGGCCTACATGGGCGATATGGGCTACTCCATGTGGGCAGTCGGCGATGTTGGCGAACAGTTGCGGCAGACCCTCGAGGCTGACTTCACGGCGCTGGCCGACCGTTATGGTGCCCCGGCCGAACGCCGCCACTTCGTCCTGGGCCGCCCGGTCACCGTGCTCAGCGAGTACGTGGAGACTCACCCTGTGGACGTCATTGTCATGGGCAGGCCTTTTGCAAAGGGGCTGGACCGGCTGTTTGGCAGCACCACCGAGCACGTTTTGTACCAGCTATCCTGCAATATTCTGGCCGTGTAGGGCCCTGGGCTGACGAAGTGCGCGATTCGCTGCAGTTGCCGTTCGATGAGCTGGCCGATGCCCACGGCATCCCCCGGGATAATCTTGAATTTATTCTGTTTGTGTTGAAACTTCATCGTTCTCTATTCCTGTTGCAGGGAGAAACACGATGGCAATTGATTTGCTGGCCTTCACGCCATGGTCCGCTCTGGCCGGTGGTGCGTTGATCGGGCTGGGGGCTGGTTTGTTCGCGGTGATGAACGGCCGTATTGCGGGAATCAGTGGATTGCTTGGTTCGATGTTGCAGCGAGGCGGGGAAGGGCGCAGAGAAAAGCTGGCCTTTCTCTTGGGATTGCTGGCAGCACCGCTGTTGTGGGGGATATTTGCCACGCTGCCGTCCCCCCGCTTCACCACGGCATCTGGGACCCTCATCATGGCAGGGCTGTTGGTAGGCCTCGGCACGCGCTACGGCAGCGGTTGCACCAGCGGCCACGGCGTTTGCGGCCTTTCTCGCCTGTCACCACGTTCGGCCGTGGCAACGCTGTGCTTCATGGCAACCGGTTTTGCCACGGTGTATGTCGTCCGACACCTTGTACAAGGGGGCTGACATGCCTGTCATCAGTGGGTTTATCGCCGGGGTGCTGTTCGGCGTTGGGTTATTGCTGGCGGGGATGGCCGACCCTTCCAAGGTGCTCGGTTTCCTCGACATTGCCGGAGAGTGGGACCCTTCGCTGGGGCTGGTGATGATCGGGGCCATTGCTACGGTTTGGTTGCCGATGCGCTGGGCGCGCCGACATTCAACGGCATTGCTGGGTGGGGTGATGCAGTTGCCCGAGCGACGCGATGTGGATCGCCGTCTTATTGGTGGCAGCCTGGTATTCGGCGTTGGCTGGGGGCTTGCGGGTATCTGCCCGGGGCCGGCACTGGTTCTGCTGCCTGCCGGTTACTGGCAGGCCTGGCTGTTCGTCGCTGCGATGCTGGTAGGCATGACATTGTTCCAGTGGATTCAGACACGCCGTGACACCTGACTCCGGGATTGTCTGAATAAACCGCTGTATGTACGTACCCTGGTGGGTTGCTGCATCATGCCTGGCCATTTACCGCTCAAGGAAACAGCGATGATCAAGCCCGGCGATACACTGCCCGACGTAACGCTTTACGAGTACAGCAACGGAGAGGGCGCCTGCGCGATCGGCCCGAACGCGTTTTCCCTGCACGAACGCTGCAAACAGAAAAAGGTAGTGATTTTCGGCTTGCCAGGTGCCTTCACGCCTACCTGTTCGGAGCGGCATGTACCAGGTTACGTGGCTGCGGCACAGGACCTGTTCGCTGCCGGGGTTGCCGAAATTCTCTGTGTTTCAGTCAATGATGCATTCGTCATGAATGCCTGGGGCGTGAGCCTGCAGGTGGGCGAGGAGGTCAGGATGATTGCCGATGGCAACGGTGAATTCAGCGAGGCGCTGGGTCTGTTGCAGGACCTCTCTGCGCGCGGCATGGGCCGACGTTCGCAACGCTATGCCATGTTGGTCGACGATCTGGTGGTCAAGCACATTGCGGTCGAAGCACCCGGCAAGTTCGAGTGCAGCGATGCCGCAAGCATGTTGGCATTGCTGCGTTAGTTCCTGAGCCCTGAAGGCATGCGCGGTTCCGGTGGGAGATTGCGCAAGCGATCCTCGTACCCTGTGGGAGCGGCTTTAGCCGCGAAGACTCCAACGCGGTGCATGGCACCGGCTGCGCCGGTGTTCGCGGGCACGCCCACTCCCACAAGGAACGCGCGGGGTAACGGCTACGCAGCAAAGTCGGTAGAGAGGGACAGGTCCCGCCACTGGGCCAGCTCTTGCTCCACTGCGCTGTTCTTGGCCTCGATGCGCGCGACGGCATCGCTGCCCAGCGCCAGGCGCAGTGGCGGGTTCGCTGCATTGGCCACGGCCAGCAGGGCTTCAGCCAGCTTTGCAGGGTTGCCCGGCTGGGCATGGTTGGCCGCCTCGGCGTAGTGGCGCATGACACCGACGGTGGCCGCGTAGTCAGGCAGCTCAAGGGCCGTCTTCACCAACGACTGGTCATCCAGGAAGTCGGTACGGAAGAAGCCCGGCTCGACCACGGTCACCTTGATCCCCAAGGGAGCCAGTTCCTGGTGCAGCGCTTCGCTGATGCCTTCGACAGCGAACTTGGTCGAACCATACACGCCCCAGCCCATGTAGGCCTGGTAGCCGCCGAGCGACGAGATGTTGATCACGTGGCCACTGCGTTGGCGACGCATGTGAGGCAATACCGCACGGGTTACATTGAGCAGCCCGAAAACGTTGGTGGCGAACAACCGTTCGGTTTCGCTGGCGCTGGTTTCTTCTACCGCACCGAGCACGCCATACCCGGCATTGTTGACCAGCACGTCGATTTGCCCGAAATGCCTGATGCCAGCTGCGACCGCTGCATGGGCGTCCTCTTCGCGGGTCACATCCAGGCGCACGGCCAGCAGGTTCGGGTGCTGGCCAAGACGAGCCTGGATGTCCTCCGGGTTACGCGCCGTTGCAATGACGGCGTCACCCGCTGCCAGGGCCTGTTGGGTGATCAGGGTGCCGAAACCGCGGGAAGCGCCAGTAATGAGCCAGGTACGCATGTCAACTCCTCCTGTATCCGACCCTGCACCATGCGGGCCTTCTTGATGAGTTGAACGAACTTTAAAATCTGTGGATTGCTGTGATAATCCCATGAATATCACATGGTCCTTTGAGTGAATTTCAGCAATGAAACCAACCAGCACCGCAGACCTGTCTCTGTTCCTGTGCATTGCCCGCCACCTGAATTTCAGCCGCGCGGCGGTCGAGCTGGGCCTTACGCCTTCGGCCTTGAGCCATGCGCTGCGGGCCCTGGAAACCCGCCTGGATGTTCGCCTGTTCAACCGCACCACGCGTAGTGTGGCGCTTACCGAGGCAGGGGAGCGTCTTTATCAGAGGCTGCAACCGGCCTTTCGTGACATCGCCGACGCGCTGGAGGACCTCAACAACTTCCGCGACAAACCGTCGGGCAACCTGCGCATTACCGCCGGGCGCGCCGCAGTGGAACTCGCGCTGCTGCCCCTGGCCAATCGTTTTCTGGCGGCGTATCCGGATATACGCCTGGAAATCGTCAGTGACGATGCGTTGGTGGACATGGTGGGCACCGGCTTTGATGCCGGCGTGCGCCTGGGGGAGCGGCTCCAGGCGGATATGGTTTCGCTACCCATCGGCCCTAACCTTCGTTCGGTCGTGGTAGCGGCGCCTGCGTTCTTCGATCGGCATCCTGTTCCACAGCACCCGCAAGACTTGAAGCAACTGCCTTGTATCGGGCACCGCTTTCCTGGTGGCGCACTTTATCGATGGGAGTTCGAGCGCGGGGGCGTGCAGCTGGAGGTCGATGTCCAGGGGCCCTTGGTATTGAGTGATGTCAGCCTGATGCTGACGCCTGCCTTGCAAGGGGTCGGCCTGGCTTATGTGTTCGAAGACATGGTCAAGGAACACCTGGAGCGTGGCCATTTGCAGCAGGTGCTGGGGGACTGGTGTCACTACTACCCGGGGCTGTATCTGTACTACCCGAGCCGCCGCCAGGTGCCCGCGGCGTTGAAGGCCTTTATCGAGTTCGTACGGGAGCAGCACTAGCCGGACGTCTGGCTGGTCGCCCGGGCGTGCGACAGGCCGTCATGCACCTTGGCGGTCGATATCGCGGCGCAGTACGACCGAAGTGGTAATGTCATCCACTGATTCGTGGCGTGCCACATTGTCCCGTACCTGGTTGAGGTCATCGATGGTTCGGGTCTCGACTTCGACCACCAGGTCGAGCTGGCCGCTCACCGAGGACACGCGGCGCACACGTGCGTCGGTTGCCAACTGGTCGAGCAGCCCCATGGCCGGGGTGCGATGCAGCGTTACCAGCAGGATCGCGCGGATCACGTTCGCATCGATTTCGCCGATGTCCGCGCGATAACCACGAATGATCCCATTGCGCTCCAGGTTGGATACCCGCTCGGTAGTGGCACTTCTGGAAAGGCCGATCCGGCCAGCCAAGGCCTTCATGGCAATGCGAGCGTCCTTTGAAAGTATTTCCAGAATCTCACGATCTTTTGCGTCCAGGTCGCGCATTGCAACACCTAATCAGCACACCGTTTTTATGCCGGCGAGAACCGGCATTATGCTTGTCGATCACGACGGTATGCAGGGTGTCCGTTTCGGCCGTGCGTGACAAGCTATTGAAAAAACTATTTGCTCGCACGGAACGTGATGACATGACAGACCTATCCCACCCGGCACCTCGGTTTTCGGCAGGCGATGCAGAGGGCCTTGCCCAGGAACTCTTCAACGTCACCGGCATCGCAACACCTCTGGACGGGGAGCGTGATTGCAACTACCGCCTGCGCACCGGCGTTGATGCAGGCTGGATTCTCAAGATCGTCAATGCCAGCGAGCCCAGGGTTGAAAGCGAGTTTCAAACCGCGCTGCTCGACCACCTGGCGGTTCAGGGCGCTCACCTGGGGGTGCCTCACCTGAAGGCAAGTGTTGCCGGCGACTTTCTGCCAACCGTGGCCAGTGCCACTGGTGAAACGCACGCTGTGCGCCTGGTCAGCTGGTTACCCGGGACGCCACTGGCAGAGGCCAAGCGGTCCTTCGAGCTGATGAGGAACTTTGGCCGGGCACTGGGTGAACTCGACCGCGCCCTGCAGGGCTTCATGCATCCGGGTGCAGTTCGGCAGCTGGACTGGGATTTGCGCCATGCCGCAGGAGCCCGTTCACGCCTGCATTTCATCCCCGGTGCGGAGCGTCGGGCGATTGTCGAACGGTTCATCACCCGGTTCGAACAAAGCGTACAACCCAGGCTGGCATCGCTGCGCGCCCAGGTGATCCACAACGACGCCAACGACTGGAACATACTGGTCGACGCCGAAACCAACCGTCAGGTGACCGGCTTCATCGACTTCGGCGATGCAGTGCATACCGTGCTGATTGCCGAAGTGGCGATTGCCAGCGCCTACGCCATTCTGGACATGGACGATCCTGTCGGTGCTGCGGCTGCGTTGGTGGCCGGCTTCCATGAGACGTACCCCCTGCAGCCAGAAGAAATCGATGTGCTGTTCAACCTGATCGCCATGCGCCTGGTCATCAGCGTCACGTTCTCTGCTTCCCGGCATGATCAGACAGCAGACAACCCCTACCTGGCGATCAGTGAGGCACCCGCCTGGCGCCTGCTCGAACAGCTGGATTCGATCAATCCAAGGCTGGCCACCGGCATTCTGCGCAAGGCCTGTGGTTTCGATGCCGTCGAGGGCGCGGGCGCTGTTCGCCGCTGGCTTGCGGATAACCACAAGTCCTTTGCCGACCTGGTGCGACCGTCAGCTGCAATCCTTGGCAAGGTGATTGCACCATTTGGCGACGCTAACCATGAAATGACCCTTGCTTCGGCCGAACAACGCCCTGCAGATGCGGCCTGCTGGTGGGATGAGTTCTCCGCCGCGCACCAGGTGCCGCTGGCGATCGGGCCGTGGGGCGAGCTGCGTAGCATTTATACCGGTAGCGCCTTCGAGTCACGCTTCATCAAGGGCCAGCGCCGTACACTGCATGTCGGTGTCGACCTGGTGATGGCCGCAGGTACGCCGTTGTACGCCCCCGTCGCCGGCACCGTCAAAAGCGTTGAAGTCGAGCGCGACCCGCTGGGCTATGGCGGGTTGGTGATGATCGAGCACGCGCCACCGGGTTGCCCGGCATTCGTGACTCTATGGGGGCACATGGCCCATGAGGTGCTCAAGCGCTTGAGCGTCGGCGACAGGATCGAAGCCGGCGAGCTGGTTGGCTACATGGGCACGGATCATGAAAACGGCGGATGGATTCCGCACCTGCATCTGCAAATAGTGACCGACACCCAGCTGACGGCGGGCGAAGTCATCGGGGTGGGTGAGCCAGAATACCGCGAAGTCTGGGCCGATTTGTTCCCTGACGCATCGATGCTGGCCGGTATCCCGCCCGAAACCTACCACCAGGAAGGAATGACGAAGGCACAGCTCATCTCCAGGCGTAAAGAGCTGCTGCTACCTAACCTGTCGATTTCGTACACCGACCCGATCAAGTTCGTGCGTGGCGATGGCGTGTGGCTGATCGACAACTTCGGCCGGGCCTACCTGGACTGCTTCAACAACGTCTGCCACCTGGGCCATAGCCATCCCGACGTGGTAGAAGCCCTGGCGCGCCAGGCTGCGCGGCTCAACACCAACACCCGTTACCTGCACGACAACATCGTCGAGTACGCCGAGCGCCTGACGGGAACCCTCCCTGAGGGCCTGTGCGTTGCGTCCTTTGCCTGTTCGGGCAGTGAAGCCAACAGCCTCATGCTGCGCATGGCACGTAACTACACAGGCCGTGACGAGGCGATCGTACTGGACTGGGCTTACCACGGCACCACCCAGGAGCTGATCGACCTGAGCCCGTACAAGTACAAGCGCAAGGCAGGCAAGGGCAGGGCGGCGCATGTTTACGAGGCAATGGTCCCGGACAGCTACTACGCCCCTGAAGACTGGCCAGCGGCAGAGCATGGCAAGCGCTTTGCCGAGTCCGTGGCCGAGCAACTGCAGGCCATGCGCAAAGCCGGCAAGGCGCCTGGGTTCTTCCTGGCAGAGTCCATCCCGAGCGTGGCGGGGCAGGTGTTCCTTCCCGAGCACTACCTCAAGCAGGTATACGCCATGGTGCGCGCCGAAGGTGGGTTGTGCCTGGCCGATGAGGTTCAGGTCGGCTTCGGCCGCGTGGGTAGCCATTGGTGGGCGTTCGAGACCCAGGGCGTGGTGCCGGATGCCGTGTCCATGGGCAAGCCGATTGGCAATGGCCACCCGATGTCGGCGGTAGTGACCACGCGCGAGGTTGCCGATGCCTTCAACAACGGCATGGAATATTTCAATACCTTCGGCGGCAACCCGGTGTCGTGCGCGGTGGGGCTGGCTGTGCTCGACGCAATCGAACGTGACCAGTTGAAAGAGAATGCCCTGAACGTTGGCAACTACCTGCTCGACGGTTTTCGCAAGCTTCAGCAGCAGTTCGATGTGATTGGTGATGTGCGCGGGCTGGGCCTGTTCCTTGGCATCGTGCTGGTCACTGACCGGCAGTCTAAGGCGCCGGCTACGGCGCTGGCCAGGAGGGTGGCAGATGGTGCCAGGGCGCGTGGCGTGTTGATCGGCACCGAAGGCCCGCATGACAACGTGTTGAAAATGCGGCCGTCAATGATCTTCAGCCGGGCCAATGCGGACTTCCTGCTGGAGGTGCTGAAAGACAGCTTTATCGCGGCGACGCTTGAGCAGGCCTCTGCTGTCGACTGAGCATAGTTGGCCGGGTGGCTCTGGAACTGATCACCACTTCTTCATCGTTGTGGCTTTTCACCAGTTTTTGCGCGCCGGGTATCAGGCGTACGCCACCAGGCAGCACGACGGCGTCGTAAAGATCGCGGTGGGCGCTTGTCACGCACCGGTGCGACCCAGTTGTTCATTCGTCAACACCGCCTCCGGCGCCGCGACGGTAAATGCGTTGGCTCCGGAGCAGCGTGTGCATTGAAAGGTCGTGGAAACAAGGCGATGAATAAGGGCGATGACCAGTCGGTCAAAATTAATGAATCTTTTTACGCACGGCTCGCTCCATTAGTCTGAATCGACCAAGGAGAGTCCAATGGCAGGACAGCAGTTGTATGTGATCGAGTATGAGCTTCATGGGGAATTTCGCACCTTCATCATCCGGCTGGAGCGTATGGACAACGCTGAGGCATGGCACTGGGCAAGTTGCGATGCGGGGGTCGGCATCATTCCGCGGTTCGGCCAGCACAAGATAAAGAAGGTGAGCCGGCCGATGGCTGAGCGCTATGGCATCAACAATGTGCGTTGGCGGGCGTCAGGAGAAGGGCCCGAGTTCGTCGCTCCCCCCATTGATGTAAAGAAATTCTCGAATAGCGGTACGGGCAATACCTGAAGCCGGTTGCGCAGTAGGCCTGTCTGCAGTTTCGAGCAGGCTTTCGTTCATGGGTTCGCTTCTCAGGTTTCGAGACACGATCGTCCTCGCTTTCAGGAAACAGCGCGTGCCGCGAATCGGGGCGGGCGTATGGGGACGCGTTTGAGGCTGCTGGCACCGTTGCTGATAATCGGGTAGCTGTCGCCCTGGTTGAACGGCCGACAGCTTTACCCGTGCTGGTGTCAGCAATCCTGATCAATCGGCGTTGTAACGTGGGGCAAGCCGATTGCTGGACAGTTGGCCGAACAGGGCTTGCCGGCTTGCCTCGTAGCGCTCGAATGACTGCAGGTCATGCATCGAAGGGATGGAGATCAGTACCTCGTCGTCAAAGTCCTGCAGGGCACCGTCCACCAGGTCCTGGGCCGACATCACGATGCCTGGATCCAGGTTTTCGACCGGCAAGCCGCCGATCTGCCAGAAGTCGGTGGCGGTGGCCCCTGGCAGTACAGCCTGGATCCTGATGCCTTTTTCCGCAAGTTCCTTGTGCAGTGACTGGGTAAAGGCAGTGACGTAGGCCTTGCTGCCACCGTACACACCGTTAAGCAACTCCGGCGCCAGGCTGACAACGGACGAGATGTTGATCAGGGCACCTTGCTTGCGCGCGACAAATCCTGGGATGGCCGCGTAGGTAAGGCGGGTGAGGGCGGTGACGTTGAGGGTGATCATTTCAGCCATGCGCTCGACATCACTTTCCAGCAGGCTGGTGTGAGTGCCGATGCCCGCGTTGTTCACCAGCAGGCTGATGCTGGCGTCCTCGCGCAATTTGCGCTCTACCTTGGCCAGATCATCCGTGTTTGCCAGGTCTGCCGGAAATACCTCTACGTTCTGCCGGGTTTCGGTAGTCAGCCGGCTGGCCAGGGTGTTGAGGCGCTCCCGGTTGCGGGCGACCAGCACCAGGTCGTAACCCCGACGTGCCAACCGTTCTGCGTAGATCGAACCGATGCCGGTGGAGGCGCCAGTAATGAGTGCAGTGCCTTTGAATTGCTGCTTCATGATCATGCTCCGTTGTGTGGATGTGGAGCCCATGATGCAGAGGTTCGTACTTGTCTTAAACGACACATATGGTACGTTTTCAGGACATAGAATCATGGAGCTGCAACCATGCACCGGGTCGGCTATCTCATAACCGAAGGTTTCCAGATCATGTCGCTGGCAACGCAGGCTGTGTTCGAGTTCGCGAACATTGCCGCGGGCGAAACGGTTTACAAGATCCAGAATTTTTCCGTCGGGGGCGGCACGGTGCGTTCATCCCTGGGCATGTACATGGACACGCTGCCGTTGGGGGCGCCTGGTTTGGCGGATACCTGGATGATCACGGGTACTCTGACCCCGCTGACTCCGCCAGGCGATGAAGTGCTGGCCAGCGTTCGAGGCTTTGTCGACGGCGCCCGCCGCATCGCAGGCCTGTGTACCGGCTGTTTCGTGCTGGCCCAGGCCGGCGTGCTGGATAACCGGCGGGCCACGACACACTGGGCTTATGCGAAAAAGCTGCGTGAACTGCACCCGAAGATTGAGGTGGAAGAAGACCGAATCTTCATTGTGGATGGCCAGATCTGGACGTCCGCCGGAATGACCGCCGCCCTGGACATGGCGCTGGGTATGGTGGAGAAAGATCTGGGAACCGAGTTGGCCAGGTCAGTGGCACGAAAGCTGGTGATGCATCAGCGCCGCTCCGGTGGGCAATCGCAGCATTCCGAGCTGCTGACGCTTGCGCCGAAGTCTGATCGGATTCAGAACGCCTTGGATTACGCCCGCAAGCATTTGAATCGCCCATTGAGTGTCGAGGAGCTCGCAGAGTCCGTGCATCTGAGCCCCCGGCAATTTACCCGTGTATTCACTGCCGAGACAGGTCAGTCGCCCGCCAAGGCTGTGGAGAGCCTGCGTCTTGAGGCTGCCCGTTTGATGATCGAGCAGAGCCGTCACAGCCTGGATGTGGTAGCGAAGGAAACCGGCTTCAGGGACCGCCGGCATATGCGTGAGGTGTTCATTCGTGGCTTCGGTGTCCCGCCTCAAGCCGTACGAAGAGATGCCCGGCGGGTGGTATCGGCCGGATAGGGCTGACAAGGCCCAGTTCGGGGCGATCGGTGATCGCCCCTTTTGCGGTTCAGGGGCGGTCCTTGAGGGTTTCGAAGGCTTTGACGCTTTTGATCAGGCTTTTGGTGCTGGCAGAACCGGCACTGTTGAACAGGAAAGAGAAGTCCGAGGCCAACGAAGGGCTGCCGGCAATCGTCGCGTACTGATGGCACTGGTTGCAGTCATCACCCTGTACGTAAGTCTCCATGGTGGTGTTGGCCACCGGCACGTTGCCCTGGCTGATGAATGGCCCGTACGACAGCGGCACTTGCGCGTTGGCGCCCGGTTCCGGGCTGGGCGGATTGGGGGCGAGGGTCCAGAGTACGTTGATCAGCTTGTAGTACTGGAACACCGACTGGCCTTGGCTGTGCTGCGCGAAGTTGGCTTGCACCGCGCTGTTGAGGGCCTGCAGGTCGCTGGGTACGGGGTGTTCGCGGGTGGTCTGTACCGGCTGGTCGCGTGGGAAGAGATCGGTGCATTGCTTATCGGGATGGTGTTGCTTGCACTGGATACGGGCTTGGTTCGGTGTGCACTCGGGGCCACTGCCACAGTCAGGGTTGTTGAAGGCAAAACCGTTCGGTGGGGTTTGTTGCGGCGGGGCCTGGGCCGGTTCGGGCACGTTGTCGACCTGCTCGAAAGTGGTCCAGATGAAGTTGGGCGAAGCCTGGGTCTTGTTGATGATATGCAGGCCCACCAGCCCCACCACTTCCTGGGTGCAGTTCAGGGTATCGGGGCGTTTGAGCCAGGCGACGGTGGTCAGGTAGCGCCCGAACAGTTCGGGTTTGCCGGTCAGCACCCGCCAGGCGGCCTTGAGCTCGATCGCGCCCAGCTGCTCCTGCGGGACAGGGGACGGAGGCAGCGAGCGCATCGGTTCGCCGATTGGCAGCGACAGCCCCTCCGGTGTCTTGCCGTCCTGGTTTTGCGCCACCTTCAACTGGTTGGCGGCGTCGTAGAGCCCCTTGTCGACGATGTAGTCGAACTCGGCCTTGCCTACCTTGCGCTCAAAAAACACCAGGTTGCCAGACTGGTCCGTCAACCAGCCGCCGGACGCTTCCATGACCGGGTCGGGAATGGACGCGAGTGTTCCGGTAGACAGGTGGAATCGGTGCAAGGCATTGATCGCGCCTTCGGAGGTGGCGTTCATGAACTTGCGTGCGCCTACCTTGAGTGACTTGAGGCTACCCTGAGTGCTGCAACCGGACGGCACCAGGGTTTGTACGCCCCAGCCAGTGGGCGTGGGCGCGCCGGGCAGGAAGATGTCATTGGCGTCCTTGTAGCTGGCCCATACCGGGGCCACGCTCATGGGTTGGCCCGGTGCGGAGGGGACACCGAACTGCGCCAGCGTGCTGTTCATGTCGGGTTCGCCCGCCAGGCTGGCGGTGGCCGGCCAGCCGGGGTTCACCGGCCAGTTCAAGGCAATGAACAGCTGCCAGCCAAAGCAGTTCATGAACGCCTGGCTGGTGGCATTGAAGTTGTTGACCGGCAGGAATCCCCCGCTGGCCGGGTTGAACACCAACTGCTGCTGCACACAGGCGTCGGCATCCGACAGCGTGGCTGCCGTGGCGGGTTGCGGGGTCGACAGGCACAGTAAAATGCCGCACAGCAGCGACAGAAGACTCAAGCGTGACCTGGACATCATTGCGCTCCTTGCAAGCTGTGAAGCCGCACCCGAAGGTGCGGCGGTAGAGAGGCGAGACTGGCGTGGTTCAGGCGCCAGGCACCAGCGCCAGGCCGGATTCCCAAGGGTGGTCTGCCGCGCTCACGTTCACGTCTTCATCCGGATTGAGTGCACGCACCGTCACCAGGCCGGGGGCTGCGGTGGGGCTGACCGTGATGGTCAGGATGTAGGCCTGTGTGCCGCCGGCGTTGGTCTGGCCGGGAATGGCCGACGCGTCGGGCAGGTACTGGGTGACCTGCGCGGTAACCCCGGGGTTGGAGAATTGCACCCTGGCATTCTGCGTCGTGGTGGTCTTGTCGGCGCCTTGCACCACCAGCACGAACTGATTGCTGCTCCCCGGTGCAAGCCAGGCGGGCAGGTCGGTGGGGGAGTTCCCGTAGAACAGGTCCAGCGGCAGCAGTTGCACCGGCCAGGGTTGCAGGCCGGCCACCCGGTCCTGCACGCATGGGAAGGATTGAGGTGTGACGCTGAGCGGTTTGACGGTGACGCTCAGGCCCACCAACAGTTGTTGGGCGATGACCCACACATAGTTGACCTTCTGGTTGTTGATGGTGATGTCATTGATCGAGAAGCCGGCGCTTTCCGGCACCTCGAACACCGCCTGCAGGATCTGGTCGGAGCCGTTGGCGGCCGACTTGGCCGTACCGCGGGTGATGCGCCAGTACTGGCTCACGTCCTGGCCTTGCGGGCCCTTCCAGGCGCTGAAGTCGGTGGGTTGTTGCAAGTACAGGCCAATAGGGTTGGTCAGCGACAGTCGGTTGTTGACCGCCGTGGTATTGGCCATGAAGCCGATGTGCGGGTCGGAGTTGCGATAGTTCTGCCCGTACTGCGCGCAGCAGATCAGCGACTGGGCATTCTGGCTGCTGCTCACCGGGCGCAGGATGGTGGCGGCGGCGGCCAGGTACACCTCGGCACTGAGGGTATTGGGGCCGGAGGTCAGGTGCATCGCTCCGCCGTACTGGCCGGGTACACAGGCGGTTCCGGCGTTCCATTTGTTGACGGTGTCATAGGCCGGCTTGCCGGTGGTGGGGTCCATGACCGGATCGCCGGCCTTGCCGGTCGGGCAGTCTTCGGCATAGCGCAGGTACAGGTCTTCGAGCTGCACGCTCGGGTCGATGTATTCGCGGTACAGGCCCAGGACCGCGTTCGGGTCGATGCGCCACATGGCCAGGAAGTACGCGGGGTTTTCACAGGTGAAGGTGATCTTGCGCATGTTGCCGTTGGCATCGCGCACGATCGACCACTCGCAGTACTCGTCGAGCCAGCCCCGTGGGCCGGAAGGCGTGAAATCCTTGTACGTGCCATTCCAGGCTATGCTGGGGCAGCGCTTGACCGGCAGTTGCAGCACAGTGCCCTTTTTGTTCGGGTCGTAAAGCGTGTAGAGGGTGTTGTCGAGGGTGATCTGGCCGTGGTCGGCCAATTCCATCACCTGGTCAAGGGTCATGGCCTTGCCGCCCAACTGGGGAATGACCGCCGCACCGTTGTTGTAGAAGAACGTCCACAGGCGGTTGGGGAAGGGCGCCCAGGTGATCGCGGGTGGGGTCACGTCGCCGAAGCCCTCTACGAGCGGGTTGTAGTAGCCCGAGCGGGGAGCGTCGTTCAGGCCCGACCAAGGGTTGCCGATGATGGACGATTGGGTCCAGCCGGTGAGGTTGTTGTTCCAGTCGGTTTCAAACTGCGGCAACTGGTCTTCCAGGCCCAGCTTGTTGTAGTCCTTGGGGGCTTGTCCGGCGGGAGAGGTGAACTGCTTGAAGGGCGTGCTCATGTCGGTTCTCCTGGTGTGCGTGAGGTGGAAGCAGAGCAGCAGCCGGCGACCGGGGGCGGGCCGGCGAGGGTCTGGCGCGGGTCGTCCCACACCAGTTGGGCGATGAAACCGGGCAGGGTCGTGTATTCGTCAGGCGTCAGCACGCGGCCACTGTCGAGGTGGGTCACCACCAGCGACAACTGCACCGCATCGCCGCGGCCAAGGCCCAACGCAGCAGCGTTGCGGGCTGCATTCAGTGCGCGCGACACGCCATGGGTGATGCATCGGCCCTTGTCGTCCACCAGCCCCATGCCGATACGGCTGAAGCGCCCCACGTAATGCGGGTTGTCGGCGCTGACGTGCTGTGCGGTGGCGTCGGGCTGGTCGAGAAAGACGTCGATCAGATAGGTGTCGTGGGTGCAACGTACGTGATCGAACACCACCCACGGCCCGGGCCCTGCGGCATTTTCCGCGGCGCTGGCGGCCATTGCGCTGTGCTTGCAGCAACGGTTGGTAGCCGCCTTGGGCGCGCCAAATTGTGGGGCCACCGGCGCACCATAGTCGTAGCCGATGTGCCGGCTGTCCTGGGCCATGTCGCCGAGGGTGGTGTAGCGCCAGGCGTCGGCGCTGGTGAAGGTGACCTGCGCGGCGTCGCGGCCGGAGAAGGGCTGGAGCAAGCACTGTGTGGTGAATTGCGCCCCGGGGTTGGCCCTGATCCAGACCTCGAGCATGCGGTCGATGTTGGCGTGATAGGAGCAGAAGACCGGGTCGAAGGCGGTGTAGGCGTTGTCGGCCATGTCGCCACCGATCCAGCCGTGATAGTTGTCGTGGGGTTGCTCGTACAGTCCGTCGAAGTTAAGCGCACGATTGGGGTACAGGCTGTCTTGCTGAGGTGGGTCGAACACCGGAATGTTGGCCCACGGGTAACCGGGCACACCCTGTGGTTGGCTGAAGGTGGTGAACTTCAGGGCATCCACCACCTGTTGCTGGAAAATCCGGCTCATGCCGTACAAGCGGGTGCGCTCCGAGCGCGAGTCGTCACCATGGGTGTAGAACAACCGGTCGCGCTGTACATAGCGGCAGTCCACCCCGTTGACCGCGCCGCCGGCGCACACTTTGGAACAACCATCCTTGGCGGCCGCGTAGCGCAGGGGATTGGGCCGGGTTTCGCCAGTGTGCGGGTGCACATAGGTTTCATCGAGGAACGCCTGGGGCAGGCCGGCCTGCGGGCTGCCGTCGACACTGGCATCTTCGGCCATCCAGTCCCAGTAGGGGATGGCGCAGTCGATCAGTTGTTCCAGGTACAACAGGTATGCCCGGTGCCACAGGGCAAACGCCTCCTGGTAATGCAGGCACCAGTTGGTGTGGATATAGGCGTAACGTTGCCAGGGTGAACCGCTGTCGGGGTCGCCCACCTGCATCACGTCGTCCAGGCGGGCGCGGTACAGGTTCAGCTCCTCAAGGCTGAGGGCACGGATGTCCTTTCTCACCCGCTTGACCGGTTGTGGCAGGTCCGGTGGCGGAATGCGTTCGGCCAGATCGAAGGGAGAGCTGGCGTCCAGGCGCCAGCCCTGGTTGACCCACAACCTGAAGGTTTCCAGCGCGTCGATCGGCCAGAACTGCTGCTGGTCGAGGGTCAGCGGCATGTTGCGCGAGGCCAGGTGCTGGTAGATGGTTTCTGACCAGGCTTTGACCGAGTCGGGGTCGTCCAGGTAGACGAAATAGGCGTTCATGCACCCGGTCCAGGAGGCCGCCACGGCCGCACGCTGCGCGGCGGGAATCCAGTAAGGCGCGGTAAAAAGGCCGTGGATGTCCGCGGCCCATGTCGGTTTCGCGATGATCATAAGGTCCCTCTCATGCGCCCCGCAGGCCATATCTGGCCGGGCTGCTAAGCTCAGTTGATGGTAAAGGGATGGCACGCAGGGAATCGTGCAAATTGGCCCGTCCTTGCGGCGGATTCATTGCAGTTTTTCAAGGAAGACACGTGAAAAATGACAGACGCCATGGATCTGAAAATTCTGGGAAAGCTGCAAAAGGATTGCAGCCAGAATCTGGAGTTGCTGAGCGACAGCGTCGGGCTGTCTTCCACCAGTTGCTACCGGCGCATCAGGCGCCTGGAGAGCGCAGGTATCATCAAGGCCAAGGTCGCGATACTGGACGAGCGCAAGCTGGGCATTCAGGTGACCGCCTTCTTCCTGGTCAAGCTGGACCGCGACAGCAACGACATCGACCGCAAGATGCAGCACATCCTGGCCAGCCACCCGGAGATTCAGGACTGCTACCTGATGACGGGCGAGTTCGATTTCGTGATGGTTGCCAAGTTTCGCGATGCCACCGAGTACACCGACTATATCTACCGGTTTCTCGACACCTACCGGGATATTCCGATTCGCACGTACTCTTCCACACTGGTGGTGCGTACGGTTAAGAAGTCCTATGAGTTGCCGCTGGAAGGGGGGCTGCACCGGGCTGTCGATGCCTGACCAAGGAAGCCAGTGCGGTGCATGGTACCCCAAGCACCCGCGCAGGCCGGAACCAGCTTGCCCAATGGTGCTGGACGCCGCACCCAGAGCCCTGAGGTGCCGCCGTACCCTATCGTGGTGCGGCTGCATTGCAGGTTCCAGCTCGGCCGCATCGATGATGCCCTTTGCCTTGGTGGGTTATCTACTTGTTGGATGCCCACTAGCGTATTGACCGAGTTGGTCGACCATGGTGGCAGATCACTTCGTCGTCACCGCACTGAACACCGGTACATTCTGCCCTGCGGCGTTCTGCACCAGCATCGCCAGTGGCTGCAGGCCATTGGCGTCAGCGCTGCCACTGCGCGCGGTCAGGGTCAGGTTGCCGAAGGCACAGCTCAGGGTAGCGGTGCTGCTACCGTCGTTGAAGACCAGTTTGATGTTCAGCTCGCTGGTGCTCCAGGTGAAGCCCTGCCTGGCCAGGGTCAGGGTCGCCAGGTCGTCGCTGCGGATCAGGGTCCAGGTGCCGGTGGAGGCTCCACGGTCGAACGCGAGCACGTTCCTGATCAGCGGCCCGTTCGTGCCGCCACTGACCTGGCTGGTGGAGACGAAGGTCTGTATGTACCCGGGAGTGCTGTACACGGTCTGTGACTGCGAGGTCATCTGGTCCTGGAACCCGGTGATCAGCAATATCACGTCGCCCGCACTGTTCAAACCGATGGTCTGTGGCGACTGGCCCGGCGTGCCATTGAGCTGCTGGGTCTTGACGTTGCTCGCCTGCCATTTGCCGGTGACCTGTACGTTGGGGTTGGCGCCTTCGAATGCAGCAACCCGCGGGCTCACCGAGAAGCTATTGATCACCGGTGCATTGGCGATGACGCTGACAGTCTGCTGGGCATTGGGCACCTTGTTGCCGTTGAAGTCGTAGCCGTCGAGGGTGTAAGTCACGGTGTCGTCCGGCTGCGGGTCCGGCTCCCAGGCGCTGGCGTTGGCCGGCACCACGACCTGGTAGGGCGTGTTGTCCTGGCTCCAGCTGATGGTGCGCTTGGACAGGGCGAAGGTTTGCCAGTTCAGCTGCACCGGCGTGCCCTGCCTGATCACGCTGGCGTTGAGGGTCATGAAGCGCAGGATGCCCGGGGTCGGCGCCTGCTTGACCAGCGCCACGGTCTGGTAGCCGTCCTGGTAGCCGGGAATGTTGCTCCATTGCAGGTAGGCCAGGGTGGTGCCGGCCTTGAGCTGGGTGACGATGTTGCCCAGCATGAATTCGAAGCTGGCCTGCTCGCCGGTGCCGAGGATCTGCTTGTTGGTCAGCTGGTCCGGTGTCAGGGTCCAGCTCGGTGAGCCCTGGGTACTGGGCGCGATGGACCAGCGGTTGCCGTAGTCCTGCACGGTCTGGCGGGTGAAGCTGGCGGCCCGCTCCGCCGAGGTGAGGGCGCCGAAACCGTCGCCTTTGTCGGCATAGACGAAGGACAGGGTGAAGCTCGGCGCCTGGGGGCCCCAGGGCACGTCCTCCGGCACGATGGGCGTGTCCGGCGATGGGTTGCTCAGGCGGAACACCAGCGAGCAGGTCATTGGCGAATCGGCCTTCTCGGTGATGTAGATGACGTTGCCGCCATTCAGGGCGAAAACCAGGTTCAGCGGCAGCAGCTTGCCCGGATCGTTCTGCGCCATCACCGGCAATTGCACCGAGTCGCCGTCGCCGAACCAGCAATCGACGGTCACCTGGCGCGGGCCGGGCAAGCCGCTGATGTTGACCCCGTCCAGGGTCACGGTCAGTTTCGCCTTGTCCTTGAAGGTACTGTTCTCTGCCTGGGCCAGGCACCACACCGGCCCCTGCGGGGTGTTCTGGAACTGCGGGGTCCAGCCTGGGCAACTGATCTGCACCGTGGCCGGGTCGCTGACCAGGCTGCCGAGGAACAGGTACAGCAGGCTGGTGTTGCTGTCAGCCTCGGTCTCCAGCACCGGTGGGCTGCCGACCAGCTCCAGGTCGGCGCCGCTAGCGTTGGTCAGGGTCAAAGTCAGGGTCTGCGCCTGGTTCAGGTAAGCCACGGGCTTGCCGTCCTTGTTGGCGATGCTGTACTCGATGGCACTCATCCGGGTCACTCCCTACCGTTGTCGCGGACCAGCCGCAGCCAGCCTTCTTCGATGCGTTGCGGGGACGCCAGGGTCGCGGTGGGCACCGCCGAGCCGGGCGCGAGGTTGCTCCAGCCGGTGGCGCCCGGGTTACGCGTCACCCATTCCCAGATGAACCCGTTTTCCTGCGGCACCGGTACCGGCATCACCGTGCCGGCGCCGACCATCGGCGTGGTCAGGAAGGTCACCGCGATCGCGTCCAGTGCGGGCTGCCACTGGGCGCGGGGGATGCAGATGGTCTTCACCGGGACGATGCCGGCGGTGGCGTTCACCGAGCCGTGAGGGTCGATGAGCAGGGTCAGGGCCAGGCCGTCGCCGCTGTCGGAGGCGGGTACGGGGCTCAGTGAGGTCTTGTTCACATCTACTGGCACCACGCCATTACCTCCGCTGGCCGCTGGCGAGTAGAAGGTGGTCCATTGGTCGGCGCTGCCGTCCTCTACGAAGTAGCCCACCAAGCCATCGTCATACACCCCGAGGTCGCCCAGGCGCACCGGGAATTTCACGTTGCCGATGCCGGCGCTGGGCCGCGGCTGGCCGGGGCTCAGGCCGACGCTGGCGGCGAAGGCCGGCCAGCTGTTGTCGGCGGCGGGCTGGCCTTGCAGTTCCAGGCGCAGGGCAGCACGGACCACCGCCAATGGCCGGCCGATCAGCACGCTCAGGCTCGGGTCGGCAGTCGGCGCGGCCGGGCCGCTGGCTCCGCTGGCCTGGTCGAGGGTGGCGAGCAGGGCCTGGAGGAAGCCCAGGCCCTGCGGTTGGTTGTGGAGGGCACGGATGAAGTTGGCCAGGTACGGGTTGATCGAGGCCATTACCTGGTCGAACGGCCGGGACCAGTTGGCGCTACCTGGCGCACCCTGCCAGCGCGGGCCGAGGGTATTCAGCGAGCCGATCGGCAAGCCGTCGGCGTCGTACACACTGAGGTTGTCGTCAAGGTGGTTGAAAAGCACCCAGCCGCAGATCGGCGCCGGCCCCTGGTCGGAACACTCGGCCTGGCCATCCTCGGCGCTGAGCCAGCGGAATTGCAGGCGCGCCGGCTGGGTCAGGCGCGGCGGCAGGACAATCTTGCCGTTGTCGACCACCTCGCCACCGGCCAGGCGCTGCTTGAGGCGCTGGGCGATGATCGGCGTCGGCTTCGGCAAATCCACCGCCTGGCCGTAAGCGTCCACCAGGCGCAGGCGGTTGATTCGCAGTTCGCCGCAGCGCAGCGGGTTGAAGCCGTTGTTCGGCGCCGGTGAGGCGACGTTGAAGCCGTCGATCGCCGGGGCCACCTGGGTGTTGGTGAAGTTGCGCACGATCAGCGACGGGCTCAGCGCGTCCACCACCGGCAGTTGCAGGGTCTGGCTACGCATCAGCAGGCCCTGGTTGAAGCCGGTCAGGCTCTGCGCCATGGCCTGCAGGTCGAGCTGGCCGAGGATGCCTTGCAGGACCTTGGCATTGGGGTCGTCCGGGTAGTTCTTGAGGTAGACCTCGATCTGCGATTGCAGGTTGAGTTCGGTGCGACCGGCCAGGGTCAGGGTGCCGGAATAGGTCTGGAACGCAGGATCGGGTGTCAGCCCGGCGACGGCGTCGAAGTCCAGGCCGTCCGGATCAAGGGTGAAGGAGCCGGTCACCGCGTCGGCGGCATAGTCGACCCCGCTACCGGCCAGGCCGACGCGGTGGTAGGGGTAGAACAGCACTTCCCAGTTGAGGAAGGTCGGCAGCCAGGGTTGCGACCAGCTGCTCAGGCCCACCGGTGACGGTGCGTTGCCGACCAGGGCCACCGCCGCATTGGCGGCACCGCTGCGGGCGTCGGCCGCCAGCAGGTGCTGGTCCCGGGCGGCGCGCTGGGCGCTGGCGATCTGTTCTGCGAGGGTGTCGCTGTTGATCGCGGCCAGGCGCTGCGCGCCGTTGCCTTGGGTGAACTGCCGGGCCAGGTCCGGGGCGCGTAGCGGGTCGAGGGTCAGTGATTCGGCCAGTAGCGCGCCGAGTTCCGGCGGATAACTGGCGCCCGCCGGTGCGCTGGCCAGCGTCACATCCGGGGTGAACAGAGCGCCATGCACCCGCAGCCCGCTGACCAACTGGTTGCCGCTCCGGCAACCGAGCAGGCCCTGGGCATGGAAGCGACCATCGCCGCCATGCCGTGCCGAGGCCTGGGTGGTGGGTCGTCCGGCCAGCAGGATCACCGGGTCGGCCGGCTGCCAGAAGCGCGCCGCCGAGGACGGTTTGATTTCCCAGCCGGTGCCGAGGGTCTTCTGCAGGGCAGCCAGGGCGCTGTCGATCCGGGTTTGCAGGGTAGCGATGCTGCCGCTGCTGGTCTTGCTGCCCGCCAGCGCGCTCACCGCCGACAGGTCGTAGTTCTTGATGAAGGCGCGGGCCTGGTCGGCGGTGAGCGCAGTCGGGTTTGCCTTGTTGAACTGCAGGAGCATGAACTTGGCCCAGTCGACGAACAGCTGCTGGCGCAGGGCATCAAGGTCGGCGCTCTGGCCGTCGAGGCTGCGCTGCAGGCGGTTGACCTGCTCCAACTGCTCCACGGCATCATCCGGCAACTGACCGTTGGCCGCGGACGGATCGGCGCCAGGCGCGGTGACCTGGCGTGCCAGCCACACAGTGCCGCCGGGGTAGGCGGCGAAGCCGGCCTGATGCACCGCCTCGTCGGCCGCAGCGGCGCCACCGACCTTGCCCAGCTCGTGGAGTAGCCCCTGCTGGAAAACGTTGAGCAGGGTTTCCAGGTCGGCCACCTCGGGGTTGCGCGCCTGGATCAGCGCCGCCACCGCCTCGGCGGTGTTGTCGGCGATGACCACGTCGATGCCGTCGGCGCTCGGCGGGGTCAGCCAGGCTCGTTGTGGATCCCAGGTCAGGCCGCTCAGCAGGCCGTTGCACACGGTACGGTTGGGCACGTCGGGGCTACCGCTGAGCGCCCATTCCAGGGTCTGGGCGATATAGGCCTGGCGCGCCTCCACGGTGGTGGCGCTGGCCGGATAGACCAGGGTCGCCAGCGGGTCGCTGGCACTGTTGGCGTACCAGCCCACCACCGAGTAGGACAGCAGCGTCTCGGCGGTGAAGGCCTTGGCGTCGTCATCGTCCAGCGGGTCCCAGAACGAGAACACGTTGGGGCAGTTCGGATACGCCGCGGCATAGGCCGGGGTGCCGTAGCCCACGGTGGTGTTACTGCTGGCATAGGTGCCGCCGTTGCGCCCGGCCCAGTCGGCCTGGCGGTAGACCCGCCCCTGGAACAGGAACGGCTGGCTGGCCCCGGTCAGGTCCGGGGTCACCGGCACTGCCCGCGAATAGATATTCTGCGGCAGGGTCTGGTCCTGCACCTGCTGCAACTGGTCGCTCTCGATCACCCAGGCGGTCTGCACCGTGCTGCCGTCGGCGTTGCCACCGGCGAAACGGGTCACCAGCCACAGGTTCGGTGCCTGCAGGAAGGCCACCTTGCCACCGTCGGTACGGCCACGAGCGAGGCTGTCGGGCAGCGCCCAGTGCAGGTGGATACCGGGCTGCATGGCGTCCTGGCTGTCGACCGCGTCGAATGGCTTGGGCAACAGGTTCTGCGCCAGGTAGGGGCCCACCGCCTGGGTCGTCGGCATCAGGGCGAAGTTGCTGGCCACCGCGGCGAAACCATTGACCGCGCTGGCGTCTGGTTTGCCGATGACCAGGGCGGTGACATCGATGGGGACGATCAGACCGCTGTCGCTCATGCCGAAACCTCCTTGTCTTGATTGCTGAAGCGCACGGTCTGCACGCCCTCCACCAACTCCAGGGCGAACTCCGCCGGGGTGAACGGACGCTGGGTACCGTCCGGGGCGAGGTTGGCGTTGCTGGTCACCAGCTGCGCCTGCAGGCTCTTCGCCAGGTCGGCGATCTTCAGCACGCGCTTGCCACCACCGGCGGCGCGATAGCCGACGGCGACGCTGGCGCCATCGATCTGGTCGCCGGGACGGGTGTTGGCCGGTGCAGTCTTGGGCACGGTGACATAGCGCAGCGACTTGCTCGCCTGGCCGATATCGACGCCGAAGTGCATGGCCTCGGACGGCTCGCCGATATCGACATGGCTGATCTGCCCGGTGGTCATGAACAGCAGCACGGTGGGCGCCAGCACCTGCTGGCGCAGCACGCCGTCGAGCAGCGTGCCGTTGGCGTCGTAGGCGCGCACCTCGATGCCCGGCCAGCCGCTGACCACGTTGGAGCGCAGGACGAAGCCGCTGACCGTGGTCGCCGGCGAAACCGCCGCGTACAGGCGCGCCACCAGCTCGGCGTCGATGGCGGCGTCGAAGGTGCAGGAGCGGCCGATGCTGGTGGCGCCTTCGAGCAGGGCATTGATCCAGTTCGGGTCGAGGACGAAGAAGCGGATCGACTCCGCCGGCAGCATGGCCTCGTCCGGCACCAGGTAGCCGAAGGGCAGGCCCTTGAGAGCAGCGAGGCTGCCCAGCCACTGGGTGAGCTCGCCGGGTACCGGGTCGCTGCTGTTGGCGCGCAGGAGGCCAGCCTGTGGCTCGGCGACCATGGCCTGCAGGTTGAGGAACTGACTGTTGCGCTGGGCGAGCCGGGTCATTCTGCGGTCTCCGACGAGCTGGAAGAGCGGGCGCACTGGGCGGCCAGGGATTCTGCGATCAGGCCGATGGCCAGGCCGCGCAGGCCGGGCTGGCTGGTAGGTGCGGCACTCAGTGCGCGCAACGCCGAGTTCGGCGTCACCGAGGCCCGCAGGCGCAAGCTGAGGACCTGGGTTTCGCTGTTTTGCGCCACCTTGCGCGCTTCGTTGCGTTTCCACGCATAGAGAGTGCTGGCGAACAGGGCGTTCTGCAGGGCCAGGCCACGGCCGATCTGCCAGGCAGCGGCGTAAGTGACGTCCATCAAGCCGCTGGCCGGGTCGAAGCGCACCGCCTGGTCGGCCACCACCAGTGGCGCGGCACCCGGTGGCGGGACGATGACTGGCGACGAGGAAAATGGCAGCAACGGGCCGCGGTACCACGACACCGTAGTGTCGCCAAGGCGGGTCTGGTGGTTCATCGCCGTGTAGCCCATGGCGAAGGCGTTGCCAACGGCCTGCCCGGCGCTGCCGCTGGCGTTCGCCGGGGCGGGCAGCCGCAGCGGTGCGCATTCAACGCCTTCGAGGTAGCCGCTGAAGGTTTCCTGTGGGTCGAGGGAGGTAAACGACCAGCTTGCCAGTGACACCAGGCGAAGTTTGTCCGCCGTGCCGCCGGCGGCCAGGGTCAGCGCCGCGGCGGTTTCGCCGTTGCCGGTGGGCAGGTAGCGGGCCAGGCCTTCCAGGGAGACCAGGTGCACCACACATTTCTGGTTCGGTGCCGGCAGGCGGTTGCCCACCACCACCGAGAAGTTGCCTTCCTGCTCGTCGTCGTCCTGCGCCTGCTTCTGGGTCAGCACCACGCTGCGAGCGTGGGCCAGCCAGTCCAGTTCGTCGAGGGTCGGGGCGATGGCGGCGAACAGCTCGGCCGGCACGTCGATCACTTGGCAGGGGTCATACCACTGCTCGCCGGTGGCCAGGGTGAAGGTGGGGGCATTGCCGGCGGTGCCGAGCAGGGCATAGCCGTCCGGGTAGCTGGCGGTGCTGGCCGGCAGGCTGCTGAGCGTCGCCTTGCCAGCCTTGGCCGCCTCGGCGCTGTGCGGGAACGCCTGGCGCTGCAGGTCGCCGGCCAGCACCGATTGCAGTGGCGGCGCTTCGTCCAGTTCGAACAACAGCAGAGCCAGCCACGCGGCGTTGTCCGCCTCCAGCTCAGGCGAGCGCTCCCAGGGCAGGGTGCGACGCTTGAAGATCACGTGGGGCAGCACGTTCTGGTATTCGCCCTGGTTGTCCGGCGGCGGGAAGCGCGACACCAGCTCGCTGTCGTCGAGGCTGAAGCGCTCGCCACGCACGGCGAAATGCCGGGTGTTGACGAAGGCTTCGTCGAAGGCGGCATCGGCGGTGGCGTTCGGGTCGCTGTTCTGCAGGTGCTGAGTAACGGTGATGCTGTAGCTGCCGGCGGTCAGCGGCGGCAGCCAGTGGGCAACGAACTGTACGCTGCCGTCGCTCAACGGCGTGGAAGAGGCCTTGATCATGAACGGACGGCTCCGGAAGAGGTGGTGGGTTGGGCGCCAAGCACCGAGAGCTGGGGCGCGCTGAGCAGGGTGTTGGCGGCGTTCTGTGCCAGCAGGTCGACATTGACCTGGGTGCTCACCGTGACCCCGGCTGCGGCCAGCTGGGCCAGGATCGCGCTGCGGGCGCTGGCCACGGTGGTATTGGTCAGGGCGCTGGTGAACTGGCCCATGGCGTTGGCCTGGTCATAGCCGGTGGCGGCGGGCACGGTGGGGGCGATCCAGGTCACCACGCGGCTGGCGTCGATTTCCTTGCGCAGCACGCTCAGCTGGATTGGCAGCGGGGTGACGTCGGGGTTGTCGGCCTTGGCCTTGATGCGCAGGCCGGTCATTGCGTTGGGAATGGCGCGCTGGGTCGTGTCGTTCAGGTTGCTCAGGCTTGGGTCGAGGGCGGCGTTGATGGACCAGGTCGCTGCCGGCAGGTTTTCCACCACGGCGCTGACGTCGACGCGGATGTCCTCGGCGCTCATCTCGCCGTCGAGCTTGCTGATCACCACACTATGGCTGGACTCGAAGTAGTCGTTGTTGACTCCCACCGGGCCGACACCGAACGCCGTGTTGCTGGCCGTGATGTTCTGCGCGGCGCCGGACCCGGTGTAGCTGGCCTGCTTGCTCGGCAGGGCGCACCAGGTGGTCAGCTCGAAGCGTTCCGGGTCGAGTACCCAGTCCATGTCGTTGACGCCGGCGAGATCCTTGAGCAGGCCGTTGGCGACCCGCACCAGGCACACCGAGTCGGTCTGCTGCACCGGTGTGGCGGCGCTGAGGCTGGCCGGCAGGGCGGCGAGCAGCAGGGCCCGCGGTGCGGCCTTTGGCGCGCTGCCGCCACCGGGCAGGAACGAGCTCTTGAAGTCGCTCCACTGGATCGGCTTGACCTCGTTCCTGTTACTGTCGCCGAAGTTGATGGTGATGCTGATCACGTACAGGTCGGCGGTGGCGGTGCCGGCGAATTCCGGGCCCCACAGCTGGATCTGCACGCCGACATGGACGCTGACGGTGAACGAGGTGATGCCGATGTCGACCTTGTACGAGGCGCCGAGGCTGACGCCGATGTCGGCGGCGTAGTGGAACGGCTTCCAGCCCAGCAGGAAGTCCACCCAGGCTTTGAACCAGGCGCGCAGATCGCCGCTCTGCCACACCGCCTCCAGGCTGCCGCCGGCCATCACCGCCGAGGGCACCAAGGCGAAGTACAGGCCGCCCTTGACCGTCAGCTCACGGGTGATGCTCCAGTTGAAGCCCAGCCGCGGTACGTCCGGGTACCAGTCCGGCTTGCTGAACGCCGGGTGGTAGCCGCCGAGGGAGACGACGAAGTCGCCGGCCTTGTAGCCGTAAGGGTTATCCGGGTTGTCCTTGGTCCAGGCGGCCACGGCGAAACCACCAGTGAGGTGGCAGTCGCGGGAAAGGATGAAGGAGTTGGCGGTCAGCTGCGCACCGAGGAACAGAGTGCCACGGTTGAAGTTGTAGGACGCCTTGAGCACCAGCTCGGCATAGCCGATCGGCGACGAGGTCTGCGGCGGCACCGACACCGAGGCCAGGCCGAGCAAGGCGATCTCGAACTCGTTGCCCAGCTTGCCGGCGGCAAGGATGAAGCCCTTGATCATCTGGAACGAAGCAACCCGCACGCCAAGGGCAAGGAAATAGTCGCCATAGGAAGGCGGCACGTACTCGTGCATCACCTTCAGCGCCTGCGAGGCGTCCTTGCCGGCGAACGGCGAACCGCCGTTGACCGCGGCGATCAGCGGCATCTGTTCGAGCTTGTCGAGGCCAGGGATGATCAGGTCGCGGTTGAAGCCGAAGCCTGCCGCCAGTGCATCCACCTGGAGGAAGGGCGGGCCGCCGATGGGGGCGGCAAGCACGGCGTAGGCGAACAATGACGGCGAGCCATCGAGGGAGGCGTAGGAGGCCATGGCCGAGAGCTGGAAACTCGGCACCTTGAGCATCAGCTGGCCGTCGTATTCGGTGATTTCGTTGCCCTTGGCATCCTCGGTGACCACCTTGAGCAGGCCGCCGTTGATGGTTACCGAGCCGTTGTCGTAGCCGATGAACAGGCCGTCGAGAGAGGCACCGTCGGGAATCGGCGGCAGCACCGGGCGGAAGGCGATGGCCGCGCCGATCAGGTCGATCTCGATGCCGCCCATGGCGAAACCGCCGTCGAGCATCAACCACACGCGCTGCTCGCGGTAGGCCACGCCGACCCGGCTGAGGCTGATCGGGCCGAAGCTCTTCTGCACATTGACCCACTTGCCCTGAGCCTTGGCGGTACCGGCAGGTACCGGCGCGGTGTTTTCGTTGGCCGCCACAAGCCGCGCCTGCTTCGGCTTCGATGGCTTGGCGAAGACCAGTTGCAGCGGCTTGGCCGGCTGGTCGCCGAGCATCAGGTTGGCCGACAACACCACCCGGCCCTCGACGCTGAGCGCCGGGACCTGCGGCTGGCCCTTGGGAATCACCGCATTGACTGCGTCGACCTGGTCCTTGTCGAATACTGCAGAGGCGATCACCAGCCCCATGCCGTCCAGGCCGACCTGCTGGATCGACGCCAGCTCGTTGCCGACCACCGGCAACTGCGAGATATCTGCTTCCACGGCGATGTCCACCACTGCCGCGTAGATCCGCCCCTGTTCGCTGGGCACGCAGACCAGGCTCACCGCGACCTTCTCGGTGCTGGCGGTAAGCACCAACTGCGACTTTTTGAAGTCGTAGGTGAACGAGGCCTGATTGAGCACGGGCAGCAGTTCTGCCGGCACCGCGGAGAGGTCGATGGCGAAGGTCTGGGCCAGGTCGACCAGGGCCAGGGTCTTGCCGGCGGTGGGCACCAGCTCGGCGCGCAGCATCTTGACCTTGCTGTCCTGGGTGAAGGTGACGGCGAAGGTGGCTGCACCGATCACCACCTTGCCGTTGAAGTGACCTTCCCAGGCGGTATTGGGTTTCGACAATTCGAGGTCGACGCTGAAATCCAGCTCTGTGCCGGCGATGGGGAAGCTGCCCTCGCAGGCGAAAGTGAATTTCGAGGTGCCGGTGTCGAGGCTGACCGCCAGGTTCTGCAGCTCCAGCTCGCTGATGGCGGCGGGGCAGGTCACGTTGAATTGCCGGGTAAGGTCGTTGATCAGCTTGCCGATGGCTAGCGGCTGGCCGTACGCGGTGCTGCCGGAGATCTTCCAGCCCTTGTCGTAGGCCGCTGCGACGGCAATATCGACGCCGGCCAGGGTCAGGTTGGCGTTCATCGAGCCAGTGGTGGCGTCACTGGTTTTGACAATGTTCACATCGACGTTGTTCAGCGCCAGCGGGCCGGCGCTGAACACCTCGGTCATGCCCAGGGCGAAGCTGTAGCTGCCTTCCGCCGGCACGGTGTCGAAGGCCAGCTTGGTCACCGTGGTATCGGGGAAGCCGCCGGCATCACCGAGGTACTGAATCAGCACGTTGCGGATCTTCACCGGGGTCATTGGCGACAGATTGCCGCCGAGTTGCAGCGGTGGCAGGCCGATGGACAGCAGCAGGTCGGCCGGGGCCTGGTTGAAGGTGAAGGGCAGGGTGGCGCTGACGCTGGCATTGAGCAACTGGCGCTGCTGCCAGTCAAAGGCGATCTCGACGCTGTCCAGCACCAGATTGGCCAGCGGTAGTTTGGCCACCGCGTCGCTCACCGCGGTGGCTGCGGCATCGCCTGCGATCAGCCCGGCAAGGGCGGCCAGGGCCGGCTGGCGGTTACCGTCGGCGCTGACCAGGATGGTCACCTGGCTGCTGCCATTGAGACTGACGGTCACTGTCCATGGCTGGCCGCCGATCTGCAGGCTGCCGCCTACCGTGCCGCTGAGGCGGGTGACGCTCTGGTCCATTTCGGTCTGGCTGGCGCTGGTCAGGGTCACCCAGGCGCCGGTAAGGCTGGGGCCGCCCTGGACCAGCGACCAGTCGCCGCTGACCCCGGTGGTGATTGCGCAGCGTGTGTCGTCATTGCCGCCATAACTGGCGACCACCTCGATCTGCTTGAACGGCATGTCGGCGAACAGCGGCAGGTCTACCGGCAGCCAGCCGCCGAAGCGGTTGGCGAAGGCAAAGTTGCCTACCGCCAGCAGCGGCAGGCGGCTGTCCGGCGGGGTCAGGTCGAGGACCAGGGCGTTGTTGTCGTCGAGGCTGCCGCTGAAGGTCAGGCTGCTCTGGCCGAGGGTCGCGCTGGCGACGCTGCTCAGGCTGGCGCTGATGGCCTGGCCCTGGGCGCTCTGGGTGAAGGTCAGGGTCAGCTGGCAGAGGCTGGGGTTGGCGCCGAGGCCGTTGAGCGTCCACTCGCCGCTGGGCGTGCCGCTGACGCTGAAACTGGCCGGCCAGGCGCTGCCGGGGTCGCTGATGCTGGCGCTGGCCAGGGTCACGTTGCAGGCACCGAACAGACTGTCCAGGGCGCTGATACCCGTGGTTCCAGCGCCCAGGGCAAGGTTGCCGGCGGTGTCGATCTTCTGCTTGAGCTGGGCCTGCAACTGGCTCAGGTCCTGCGTAACGGCATTCATGGCGGTCATAGGGTGGTGCCTCCAGGAAAGATCGGTCCGCCTCAGGAAAGGGAGTCCTGTACGTCCTTGTTGGCTGATGCCTTGTAGTAGCTGACGGTGAACAACGGTTCGCCCCCGGTGAGGGCTTCACCCAGGGCGGCCAGTGCCGTCGACGAGTTGACCTTGACCGTGTCGAGGGCGTAATGCAGCGCCTGCCTGGCCGGGTCGAGCCGGCCATTGCCGCAGATTGCCCCGGCAATGGCGCCGGTAACCACGCCAGCCTGGGTACTGCCGCAGGCGCGGGTGATGGTCAGCCCCACCATGGCCGGGCTCGGGTTCGCAGCGGCGCGGGCGGCCAGCTTGTAGCAGTTGCCCAGGTCATAGAAGGTTTCGCCAGCGGCTTCGCAGGCTTTTTCGGCTGCGTCGAGGGCGGCGCCTGCCAATTGCATGGCCTGGGCCTGGTTGCCGGCGCCGCGCACCCGTTGTGCGGCGGTCGCGGCCTGGGTGGCCAGGGCCGCTACACGTCCGGCGCCGTTGCTGAGGATGTCCCGTGCCCGGGTGGCCTGGTCGTTCGCGGTTTGCGCGGCGACGGTGTATTCGGACAGGGGCACGTAGCGGTTGACCAACTGGTAGGCCGTGCCCAACCCGTCGATACAATCCGCCAGCGCAGCGAAGCCGGCCAGCGGACCGGGCACCGCCGCACTGGCGGTGGCGGCGGTTTGCGCGGCGCTGTCTACGCAACGGTAGACGTCGTCCATGGTGGCGGCGCGCTGGAGGGCACTGCGCTGCGCGTCGATCGCGTCCAGCCAGTCTTCCTGGTCGAGGGGTTGCACGCTCAGCCGGGCGAGGTACTCGCTATTGATTCCGCCGCTGGTCTTGCTGCGCAGTATCCACAAGGCGGTCGCCGCATCGCGCGCCTCGGTGGTGTTGGCCAGCGCCATGACCACATCCACCAGCGTGCCTTTGACCGCCGCTTCGGCAGCGGCCTTGGCGGCCACCGGGTTGGGCGTCAGGCCCACGGCCTTGGCGGCGATATCGGCAACCGCGAGCACCGCGCGCCAGGTGCTGGCCGGGAAGTTGCGGTTGGAGAAGGCCTGGGCCTCGCTGACCTTCACCAGCAGGTTGCCGGGCCGGTTGCTGGCATTCGGATCACCGGCGACGATGCCCAGGGTGACGAAGGCATTGCTCATGTTCTCGGCGCTGTCGAAGCCGGTGAAATAGGTGCGCCGTGGCCGTCCGGGCGAGGCCGGCGGCGGGGGCGGGGTGACGCCGTTGCCGCGGGGATAGCCGTTGAGCACGTCGACCGTGGCCGCAGCCGGGTGGCCGTGCTGGTTGCCCGTGCTATTGGAAACCATCACCGCCAGCGGACGCATGCGCTGGAGGAATTGTGCCGAGGTGGCGGTGTCGGCGCCATGGTGGCTGGCCTTGACTACCAGGACACGGCCTGCGGCATCGTCGTTGGGGTTGGCCAGTTGGGCGATCAGGGCTTCCTGGGGATCTTCTATATCGCCACCGATGTAGTAGCTGAACTCGCCGAAGCGTAGCAGGAAGGCCAGGCTGCAGGCGTTCTCCGCTTCGCTGACCCCCTGTGCGGCCTTGACGGGGGTGCCGTTGGGGCGCTGCACCCACTGGTTGCAGGCGATGCAGGTCAGGGTCGGTGCGCGGTCGCCGCTGAGCTGGAGGAGTTCTGCCTGAGGGCCGCTGAGCAGCCATTGCGGAGCCTGGTTGATCGCCTGGCAGACCTGGAAGGCCGTGGCACCGGCGGGAACCGCCGGGCTGCCGGTTTTGGACACCATGCTGGAGGTAATGCAGGGCTTCAGGTCTGCGGCCTGCACAGCGCGGGTCACGCGGTTGCGTTCGGGCTTGCAGTTGATCGCGGTGAGGTAGCGCAAGTACAGGTCGCTGGGCCCCTGGGCCGGCCAGCCACGGTCGTAGACACGCGCCGTGTCAAAGGTGGTCACCGCCTTCGCGAGCAATGCTGCCACCCCGCCCAGGTGGTCGCCGTCGTAGTGGGTGACGACCACGGCATCGACCTTGGCCAGCCCGGCCTTTTCGGTGATGTAGCTGTATACGTGGGGCTCGGCGTCCTTGCGCCCGCCGTCGATCAGCACCGCACGGACCCGCTGGCCCTCGGCATTTTCCGGGTTTTTCGCGACGATCAGAGTCGCGTCGCCGGCCTTCTTCACATCGATGTGGTGAATCTCCAGCGACCAGGCCATGGCTCAGGCGCTCGCGCGTGCGGCCACGGCGCCGCTCAGGGTGTCGATCAGCGCATCGATGCTAGACAGCGAATTGAGCTGTTCTACCGGCACCTTGATACGCAGTTCGCGCATGGCATCGGAGACGATGGTGATGATGTCCAGGCTGCTGGCACCGAGGTGGTCGAAGCGCAGCTGGGTATCGATCGGGCCGAGGTCGAGGAAGGCCAGGGCGGCCTCGGTATGGCGCAGGACCACTTCGCGAACCATCTCGTGGATATCGTGCATAGCGTCGCTCCTTGTCATGGCACCCAGTTCAGCCCACCGGTGAGGTGGATGGCCTGGCCGTTGATGAAAGCGGCCCCGTCGCAGGCCAGGTACAGGACGGCCTGGGCCACGTCGTCTGGCGTGCCGAGGCGGCCGCTCGGGCACTGCCCGAGCCAGTGTTCGAAGGTTTTGGGCGCCGCTGTCTCGCGGCTCATGTCGGTGTCCACCAGGCCCAGCACCAAGGCGTTGGCGGTGATGCCGCGGCGCCCGTATTCGCGCGCCAGGGTAGCGGCCATGGCGATCAGCCCGGCCTTGGACACGTTGTAGGCGATCTGCCCGCTCATGCCGTACGCGGCCACCGAGGAGAGCAGCACGATGCGCCCGCGGCGGCGGGCGATAAAGCCCGGCAGCAGGGTTCGGCACAGGCGGAAGTTGCCGTCCAGGTTGACTTCCATCACCGCCCGCCAGTCGGCGTCAGGCAGTGACACGGCAAGGCTTGGGCGGTTGATCGCGGCATTGCCCACGAGCACGTCGATGCCGTCCAGCAATTGGTCGGCCTCTTCGCAGACGGCATCGATGGCTGCGCCATCGGCCATGTCCAGACGCAGGGCCAGGCAACGCCGCTGCGGGGCTATTTCCTTCGCGTGGCGCTGCAGCGCGGTGGCGGCAGCGGCGTCCTGGTTCCAGGTGAAGGCGACATCATGGCCGGCCAGCAGCGCCTGTTCGACGATGCGTCGGCCGATGCCGCGGCTGCCGCCGGTGACAAGGAAATTCATGGACGGGGCTCCCAGCGACCCAGGATCGCCACACAGTTGTTGCCGCCGAAGCCGAACGCGTTCTTCAGCAGGTAGCGCACCGGATGCGCCACCGCGCCGGCGGCGCAGACATCGAAGTCGAGTTCCGGGTCGGGGTCGTCGAGGTTGATGGTCGGGTGCAGCTGACCGGCGCGCATCTGCGCGATGGCCGCTACCAGCTCCACCAGCGGTGCCGACCAGCAGGTATGGCCGAGCATGGATTTCGGTGCATTGACCTTGAGCCGGTCCAGGTGCGCGCCGAACACCCGGCGGATCGAGCGGGCTTCGGTAAGGTCGCCCAGCGGCGTCGAGGTAGCGTGGGCACAGATGAAATCGATATCGCCGGGCTGCAGGCGGGCTTCGCGCAGGGCAGCCTGGATGGTGCGGGTCTGGCCATCTTCCTGCGGGCTTGGCTGGCGACTGGCATCGGAGCGGGCGGCCACGGCGAGGACTTCGCACAGCGGCTCGGCGCCGCGGGCCTGGGCGAGGTCGGCACGTTCGAGGACCAGGCAAGCGCCGCCGTGGGCCGGGACGAAGCCTTCGCGGCGGCGGTCGAAAGGCCGGCTTGCCTGTTCCGGGTGATCGTTGAAGGAGCGCTGGCTGACCGCCTGCATCAGGGCCAGGGCGTGCAGCTCCAGCGGCGAGTAATCGAGCACCGGAGCCAGCACCACGACCCGTTGGGCATCGCCGAAACGGATCTCATTGAACGCCGCGCGCAGCGCCAGGGCGCCGCTGGCGCAAGCCCCGCCGACGCTGTAGCCGGGGCCGCGGATGCCGAGGACTTCCGAAGCCACCGCGGCATGGTCGGTGTCCAGCCCGGCGAGGCCGAACTGAACGTCGATATGGTCGGGGTCCTGCTCGAACTGGCGGAAATTGTTGTAGTAATAGTTCTGGCCGATGTTGTGGCCGCCGACGATGATCGCGGTTTCGCCGTCATCACCCGCAGGCAGGTCGAACAGCCCGGCGTCCTGCCAGGCGCGCCCGGCCATCAGCACCGACAGCGCGGTGGACCAGGGCAGGCGGTTGCTCGCACGGCGCAGGCGCAGGCGCGGTGCATCCGTGAGGCTGTCGGCCAGGGCGCAGAGGCGCGGGCGCGGATCGAAGCCTTCCAGGCTACCACCAACCTTGGTCGCGATCTGGCGGTCGAAGCTGCTCCAGCGACGAATGCCAGAGCGCCCGGCCAACAGGTTGTCGAGCAGGCTACCGGGGTCCTCGCCGAGGGCTGTAAGTACCGACATCCCTGTCACTACCACATGGGGCGTTTCAGACATGACATCCCTCCATCACTACCACGCTGCGCACAGCGCCGGCGACGCTGATACGCCCGCCGAAGATCGCCAGCATGCCGTTGTCGTCGAGCATTCCTACCTCGATGTCCATGATGTCGCCAGGGCGTACCTGGCCAAGAAACTGGGCGCCGAACACCCGCGTGGCGAGGATCTCCAGCGGTTGCGCCGGGCAGCCCCGGGCCATGTGCAGCAGGCACTGGCCGGCCTGGGCGATGGCTTCTCCCTGGAGCGCACCGGGGTAGATCGGGTTGCCGGGGAAATGCCCGCCGAGCACCGGATCCTCGGGATCGACGCGGCGTTGTGCGTGCAGCACATGGTTGTCCGGGTCCCAGGCCAGGACGCGGTCTATCAGCAGGAACGGCGACCGGTGTGGCAGCATCTGTTCCAGGGGCGGAAAGGCAACCCCGGCGGAGGATCCCGCCGTGGCTTGCAGCAGTGGACCACGACGCAGCCGAGCGAGTGCGGCTGCGACGTCCAGGGCGGCGCTGGTGCTGGCCATGTCAGCCCGCCCGGGCCTTAGTCACGGCCACGGCGTTGTCCAGCACCCATTGCAGGGCGGCGTCGGCTTCCACCTTGGGCACCGCAGCCACCGCGCAGGAGGCTGCGTTGCGGCAGGCAATGCCGTAGTGCTCGTAGCCGGCGAACCACACAGCTTCATAGGCGGCGACGGTGTGTAGCGGCGTACCGCTACTGCCACTGCGCAACCCCTGGCTAAGGGGCTCCATCAACGCCTTGACCGCACCGCGATAGCCCTCGACCTGTTGCCGGATATTGGTGTTGAGGGCAACGCCACGTGGCAGACTGCGGGTCTCCACCAAGGCTTGTTCATAGGCGTTGATAGTGCTGCTTACGAAGTGGTTGCTTCCTACTACCGGGTCGCTGCTGGCTGCGTGTTTGGCGAAAGCAAGCGACAGTTCGCGGAATTCCGTTTCGCTGAAGAACTCGTCCTGCAGGGCGAGATACACCTTCACCGGCAGCGGGATCGGCAGAGTCGCCAGGATCTCCAGGGGCAGTTCGGTGGCACTGTACTGGGCGAACATCTCGCGGATCTTCGCCTCGGGGAAATCGTCGCAACGGGCAAGCTGGATCACCCGGTCCACGGACATTGTGTAGCTCATGACGGGCTTCCTCTCAGGTGTTGGACAGGGTGTAGGCGACGGTGATGGTGTCGCCGGCTGTGGGGAAGGTCTTGTTGTAGTTGTATGACGAAGCTGTGCCGCCGACGCCGAGGATGTTCGCGGAGTTGGTACCGTTCATGTTGAACTGCAGGATGAACTGGGTGCCATCGTCGGCCTGGTAGGTGACCTTGCCGTCCGGCGTCTGGCCGTTGGCGACAAACACGGTGGTCGCATTGCTGCCGGCCGCCACCGAGGTCGGCGGGGTGGTCGTCCAGTTGGCGCCGTTGAGGCTGTACTGGGTGCTGACCAGCACCAGCCGTTGCGAGGTGGTGAGGGTACCGGTGCAGGTACGGTTGGGGGTTGGACTGCTGCCGCCGCCACTACTCATAAGCGTTCTCCATGATGGCTTTGCTGTGTGGGTGGGTCAGGATGCCGCGGCCAGAAGCGTGCCGGACAGGAAGCCCGCAGAAACACGGCTGACCGTGTTCGGCAGGGCGGAAAGAGTGGTGGCGGCGCTGGGCCAGTTCACGGCATTGCGCGTCGCGCCCATCGGCCCCTTGGCCGTGGCGGCAGCGAGGAACACATAGGCCTCGTCGCGGACCGCGCAGTTGAGATCGAGGGCTGGGGTCAGGCCGTTGCTGGCGACGTTCTCCACCCCTTGCCAGGCGCGGGCGGCGTTGACCTTGGCATGCTTGAGAGTGCTGCCCTGGGCGGCGAAGAGGTGAACGAACTGGCCCTGCACTGCGGCGCCGGCGCTGATGCAGTCGATCGTCGAGCCGGCGTCAAGGCCTAGGCGCGTGCTGACCTCGCTCCAACCGCTGTCCCAGACCTGGGCGCCATTGCGTACGCTGAGCCAGATGCCTTTGCTGCCGGAGGCAAAGACGAACAGCTGGCCGTTGATGACCGCGCAGGCCACCCGAGTGCAGCCGGCCGGCAGGCCGCTTGAGGGAATCGCGCTGAAGCCGCTCCACGCCGCACCGGCCGCCTGGCTGGCCAGCCATACCTGGTTGCCGGACAGGGCCGCGACCACTACCACGCTGCCGGCCAGGGTGGCGGCGATGTCGCCGACCTGGCCGACGTTGGCGGTGCTCAGGGGCATTGGTTGCTGGCTTTCCCAGTTGCCGACCACGGTGGCCGAGTTGTGCCCGATGACTCCGTTGGCCAAGGTGAAGACGAAGAGCCGGCTGGCCAGGCTGGTGGTGGCCAGCGCCTGGATCGGCGAAGGCTGCACCGGCGGTGATACGGCCTTCACGGCCGACCAGGTGCCGACGCCGTTCTGGCTGGCCAGCCAGGACAGTCCGGTGGTTTGGTGGTAGGGCGCGAAAGCCTTCAGCAACTCGTGGTAGCAGACCAGGCAGAAGCCGGCGGCGGGATCGCGCATCAGGCAGTTCTGGCTGGGCCGGTAGATGCCCTTGAGGTAATTGCCGCCGCCTTCGAAGGCGCCGATCATCCAAGGTTGCCAGCCGCTGGCCGACACATCGGAGGGCAGGGCACTGAAGCCGGGCGTCAGATACTGCTTCCACTTCAGCGAGGCGGCGTTGAGGTTGGTGGTGAGGTTGGGGCTGCTGGGCTCGATGTCCGGGTAGCTGCCGGACTGGGTGGAGTACTCGACGCCGAGTCCGGCCACCAGTTGGGCGATGGCCCGGGCCAGCAGGGCAACGTTGCCGCTGTCCAGGGTCAGGGTGCACAGGCTGCCGCCGAAGCTGCCGCCGGCGCTGCTGGTGTTGGCGATGACCACGGCCAGGTGCCAGGTAAGGCCGGCGGCGGTCAGGGCAGCGCTGACTTTCGTCGGGTCGGCGCTCAGGTTGCTGGCCGAGGCGCCGCAGCTGGCAGTGCCCAAGGCGCTGTTCGGCGACAGGCCGGACTGGCTGGAAACGGTGTCGAGCTGGTAGACGTTGATAGCGTCCTGCAGGCGCCAGGAAATCGGCACGATGCCGTTGAGGCCGCTGATCAGCGTGGTGACGGCCTGGTGGAAGGCCTCGAGTTGGCTGGAGGTGAAGCCGTCGCCGGTGATGGCGATGAGAAAGCGTTTTCCGTCGATACCGTTGTCGACGATTTTCGAGCACGAAGCAGCAGCATCCATCAGAAAAGCCCTCATCCCTAAGGTCAAAATTCTTACTGGAAAACGCTAACTGATCTTACTTCACTCGTGGCATATTGCTATAGGTTTTTCCTGGTCGTCAATACGTAAGCGTAAGATGAATCCCCGATCCTCCCCAAATCCAGTCCCTCGAAGACATGGTGCTGATGGATGATGCCGAGCTGGGCATGATCAGCTGATTTCACGTTATTGATGGGGGCACACGAAGCGTGCCGCTCTTTGCAATGGGAAGGCGGGCGTCCTGTTCGATTCTTTCTGCGCCCTGGCGTAATTCCGAGATATCGCGCTTTGGCGGCGTGCCGAATTGTCGCCCATATTCGCGACTGAACTGCGAGGGGCTTTCATAGCCAACCTTGAAGGCTGCAGTGGCGGCGTCCAGGTGTTCATTGAGCATCAGCCGTTTTGCCTCGTTCAACCTCAACCATTTCTGATACTGCAGCGGGCTCATCGCGGTGAGCTGGCGGAAGTGCTGATGGAAGGTCGAGAGCCCCATCTGCACCCGAGAGGCCAACTCATCTACCCGCAGCGGCGCGGCGTAGTTCAGCTTCAGCCAGTCGATGGCCTTGGCGATTCGATGCCCCTTGCTACCGATGGAGGCGATGGACCGGAGCAGGGGGGCCTGGTCGCTCAGCAGCAACCGATAGTGGATTTCTCGCTGAATCAGGGGCCAGAGCACGGGTATCGCATCAGGTTCCTCCAAAAGCTCGATCAGTCGGCTGAAGCTCTCCAGCAGCTTCGGGCCCAGCACACCGACGCCGGCGCTTGTGTGCACAGACTCACCGCTCACCGTAAGACGGCCATCTTGCGCGATCAACTCTGCCAGTGTGCGCAGGTCGAGCTTGAACACCAGGCCCAGGCACGGTGCACCTTCGCTGGCCATCGTCACTGCCGAATGGGCAGGGATGTTCAGCGAGGTGACCAGGAAGCGGGTCGTGTCATAGGGGAACACGTCGCTGCCGATTACCATTTCCTTGGCGCCCTGCACGACCAGCACGATGCTCGGCTCGACGATGCAGGTGATCGGTGGGGCTGGTGTGTTACGCCGGTAGACGCTGAGGTCTGCGATGCGTGTCGCGAAATCGCCAGCCGTTGGCGCGTGGGCGCCGATGACCTTGCATAGCGTGGCCATCGGGTGCGTGAGCAAGGGCGGTTGTGTGGTGGCGGACATAGGAAGCCTCCGATCATCTTGTGGAAAACACTACTCGCGCGTCCGTTCAGGTGTCCATGCCCGGGCGGCATGGTCTGGAGATTCAGGCAAGAAAACCACTCGTTTGATCTACTGATACGCCGTTTTAACCGCGGAAGATGGGCGGCAGGCGAGGTGGCCAGAGTGCTTTGCAGCGACTGCCCCTCGCACCACTTCCATTTCGAGCAGACAGGAAAATGTGCATGAAGTCTTTGTTCGTTGCGTTTGCCCTGATGGCCAGTTCATTCACTGCGGGAGCCGCCGATATGTCCCATGGGGCCAACAATTTCTACAAGAGTGAGCAGGTATCACTCGAACGCGTTTCCTTCAAGAACCAGTTTCAGTTGAACACGGTCGGAAACCTGTTCGTTCCCAAGAACCTGAGCCGCAATACCCGTTATCCCGCCATTATCGTCGGCCACCCGATGGGGGCGGTGAAGGAACAAAGCTCGAATCTCTACGCCCAGAAACTGGCAGAGCAGGGGTTCGTCACCCTGGCTATCGACTTGTCGTTCTGGGGCGAAAGCGAGGGGCGTCCGCGCAACCTGGTATCGCCGGACATCTACGCGGAAGACTTCAGTGCGGCGGTCGACTATCTCGGTGCCCAAGCCTTCGTCGATCGCAACCGTATCGGTGTGCTGGGCATTTGCGGCAGCGGCAGTTTCGCTATCAGCGCAGCCAAGATCGACCCTCGAATGAAAGCCATTGCCACGGTCAGCATGTATGACATGGGCGCCGCCAATCGCAATGGACTCAAGCATGGTGTAACGCTGGAGCAGCGCAAACAGGCTATAGCCGAAGCGGCTGCACAGCGGGATGTGGAGTTTGCCGGCGGGGATACCAGGTACACCAGCGGCACGGTTGATCGGCTGACCGAGCATTCCAACGCCATCGAGCGGGAGTTCTACGATTTTTACCGTACACCTCGGGGTGAGTTCACTCCCAAGGGCCTGCCGCCACTGCTGACAACGCACCCAACCCTGACCAGCAACGTCAGGTTCATGAACTTCTACCCGTTCAATGATATCGAGACAATTTCGCCACGCCCGATGCTGTTCATCGCAGGAGAGAACGCGCACTCGCGTGAGTTCAGCGAAGAGGCGTATCGCCTTGCCGGCGAACCCAAGGCGCTGGTGATCGTGCCTGGCGCCGGTCATGTCGACCTCTATGATCGCGTCGAATTGATTCCCTTTGGCAAGCTGACCGCTTTCTTCCGCGAAAACCTCAAGTAACCCCTGCTTTCAGCCCGGCAGGCTCGGCTTGGGCATCTGCTTTTCTGTAACTTGCGCCACGAGAACCACCATGACCAGCTCAGCGATACCTCTTCAACATTCAAGCAGACAGGTCTGGGGCGCCGTCCTGGCGATGTCACTCTGTGCCTTTGCCCTGGTGGCGTCCGAATTTCTGCCGGTGAGCTTGCTTACGCCACTTGCCACTGATTTGTCGCTTACTGAAGGCCAGGCCGGTCAAGCCATTTCGATCTCGGGCTTCTTCGCCGTAGTCACCAGTTTGTTGCTGTCCACCCTGACGCAGGGGACTGATCGAAAGCCCGTCCTGTTGGGCACCACGGCGTTAATGCTGGTTTCCGGCGCAATGGTGGCGTTTGCCCCGAATTACATGACCTTGATGATGGGGCGGGCCGTGCTTGGGATCGCCATTGGTGGCTATTGGTCGATGTCCACCGCAGTGATGATGCGTATCGCGCCTGAAGCCCTCGTTCCCAAAGCCATTGCCGTGATGCAGGGCGGTACTGCGCTGGCCACGGCAATCGCGGCCCCGGTCGGCAGTTACCTGGGCGGCCTGATCGGCTGGAGAGGGGCATTCCTCTGTGTCGTACCTTTGGCTGCAATTGCGTTGATCTGGCAAGCCTTCACGCTGCCGGCAATGCCTGGCGAGCGCGGTACGGTTTCGGTGACCGGCCCCCTGCGTTTGCTGGGAGACAGCAAGGTTGCGCTTGGCATGGCTGCAGTCGCATTCCTCTTCATGGGGCAGTTCACGCTGTTTACCTACCTTCGCCCGTTCCTGGAAACCGTGACACACGTGGACGTGCCCACGCTGTCGCTGCTGCTGCTGATCATTGGTGTGGCGGGACTGGTGGGAACGATGATGGTTGGTTCGCTCGTAAGCCGGCATCTGTTCAGAGTGCTGCCAGGTATTCCCCTGCTGATGGCCGTCGTCGCATTCGCTGTGATTTCGACTGGTTCATGGATTGTCCCGACGGCGGTGCTGCTTGGTGGCTGGGGCTTGATTGCCACTTGTGCGCCAGTGGGTTGGTTCACCTGGCTAGCCAGGATGCTGCCCGAGGACGCCGAGGCCGGCGGAGGCCTGATGGTCGCGGTGATACAGCTGGCGATAACGGTAGGTGCGACTTCGGGTGGGGTGCTTTATGACGGTGTTGGGTACCAGGCGACCTTCATCGCCAGTGGAATGATGCTCTTGGTAGCGACTGCCTTGACCATGAGGGTAGGGCGGCATCGATAGAGTACAAATGTGCTCCCTAAATGAGCAAAGGCTCAGTTTGAATGGACGCTTGTCGCTGCCAGGCCTGCGGCGACATCCCCTCGGCCTTCACGAATGTGCGACAAAAGTGGGACTGATCGCAGAAGCCGCACTCCAGTGCGATTTCGGCGAGCATCATTCCCGAGCTCCCCAGTAGTTCCTTGCTTTTGCGCAACCGTTGTTCACGCATCCACTGTTGCGGGGGCACCTGCAGGGTATCCCTGAACATTCGTGTGAAATGGCTACGCGACAGCGAGCAGGCTTGGGCGAGTTCCGTAACCGTTATGCCGGTGTCCAGGTTCTCCAGCATCAACCGCTTGGCAGTCGTGACCTGCCAGGGCTTGAGGAGCCCGGTTGTTTTCAGTGCGACAGTCGCCAGCACAGTGCAGTGATCACTGTTCATACAAATCCATTCATCAATGAAGTGGGCACGCACGTTTCGAGTGGGCAGAGCAGGCCACTGCAGCCTCGGCGCGGGCTACAGACGATAAACGCTCGATTCGATGGCCTGGCTCAGCCAGCCGGCGTACCCATCAGCGGGTCAATGAACAGCCCCTGGAGGCAGGGGCTGGCAATGGTCAGACAGTGGCAGCAACCGGGGCCAGGGTTGGGCCGTGCTGAACGCGCTCGGGTGCTTTGTGCACCATGGTGTAGGCATAGTCGACACCCATGCCGTAGGCGCCGGAGTGTTCTTTCACCAGCTCCATGACGGCATCGTAGGTATCGCGGTTTTTCCAGTCGCGCTGCCACTCCAGCAGCACTTGCTGCCAGGTCACCGGAATTACGCCTGCCTGGATCATGCGCTGCATGGCGTAGTCGTGGGCTTCCTTGGTGGTGCCACCGGAGGCGTCAGCAACCATGTAGATTTCATAGCCGGCATCGTTCATCGCCGACAGCGCGAAGGTGGTGTTGCACACCTCCGTCCACAGGCCGGATACGATGACCTTGTTGCGACCGTTTTTCTTCAGCGCGTCTCGCACCTTCTGGTCATCCCAGGAGTTCATGGAGGTTCGCTCCAGCAGCGGAGCGTCGGGGAAGACGGCGAGCAGCTCGGGGTAGGTGTGCCCAGAGAAGCTTTCAGTCTCGACCGTCGTGATGATGGTGGGCACATTGAAGATCCTGGCCGCCTTGGCCAGGCCTACGGTGTTGTTTTTCAGCGTCTGGCGATCAATGCTCTGAACGCCGAAGGCCATCTGTGGCTGCTGATCGATGAAGATCAGTTGGCTGTTGAACGGGGTCAGGACTTCAGTTTTTGGATTGTTCATTTTGGTTCCCTGTCAGCTGGATGATGGTCATCGCACAAGTCACGGCGCCTGCCTTCTGCAGACTGTGCTGAGGCACTGGATGACGTCCTCAGTGATGCCCGTTGCTTGAGTCCGAGCAAAGATTAGCGAATCGCAGTGCGAAGCGGTGGCGCACTTCTGCGCTTTCAGAAGCGCATTAATGCGCCATGCGCTCGTTCATCCTGCTGCTAGGATTCGCACGCAAACGCGGATCTACCTGATCCGGTTTGCGCCAGGAGAAAGCGATGGCAGCTTCACAACCACTCAACAAACAAACCGCCTATTGGGGCGTTCCGTGGGAGAAGGCTTACGGGTATACGCAGGCACGGCGGGTAGGGAACGAGATCTACGTATCGGGCCAGTTCAATCATGACGAAGAAGGGAACCTGGTCGCGCCGGCCCCCTTGGATCGTGACGGCAGGCCCTGTGATTTCTCTTCGATGGGGGACCAGATGCGCACCTGCTACGACAATATCGCCAAGCTGCTCGCGCTGTACGGAGCGACGCTTGAAGATGTCGTGGAGGAGACGCTCTACGTACTGGACATGGACGCGGCCTTTGCCGTGGTCGGCACGGTGCGCAAGGCCGCTTACGGTACAGAACGGCCTCAATGCGCCAGTAACATCATCGGCGTCTCGAGGCTTGCCCAGCGCCCACAGCTGATCGAAATCGCCTGCAAAGCGGTACTTGGCTCGCGCGCTGAGTGACCTGCACTCCCGGTTTCGCGCTACGTGACCGGGAGTACCAATTGGCCCTCGATCAACGGCTTCTGGTTGGCAACGGCCGCTGCACAGAAGGTCATGAATGCCTTGACCCGCCACGATTTGCGGATGTCCTGGTGCGTCAGCAGCCACAGCTCATCCTGCAGCTCCGGTACCACCGAGCCGACCCGTTCAAGCCCAGGCGTGATATCACCCAACATGCAGGGTAAAAAACCCACCCCCAGGCCTGCCGCGATTGCAGCACTCGCCGCCGCAACCGAGTCGGTACGGTACGAGATGCACTCGGCAGCGACCCTGTTTTCGACATAGCTGGTTGCCTTGAGCCCGCGTAGCGCTGCGGAATAGGAAACCCAGGCCTGGCCTTCAGTGAACAGAGGAGCAGGCGTTACATGGTGGCTACTACCGTAGGGAGCCCAGGCGATTGTGGCCAGTTTGCGACCTACCAGGCTTTCGGCGGGTTTCCTGGTCGCTCGAACCGCAATATCCGACTCGTCTCGTGCAAGGCTCAGTGATTCGTTGCCCACCAGCACCTCAATCGTGATGCCTTCATTGAGGGCCTTGAAGTCCGCGATGATGGGGGTGAGGAAGTAGAGAAGCAGTGAGTCGCTGGTGGTGATACGAAGCTTGCCGAGTGGCCCCTGGCCGGCACGCGAGACACGCCGTGTCACGCTGACGATGTCCAGCTCCACGCGCTCGGCGAGTGCACGTAATTCCGCGCCCTCGATGGTGAGCAGGTAGCCTGATTTGCGGTGATCGAACAAGGCTACGCCAAGTGTCTTTTCAACCTGGGAGACCCTGCGGGAGACGGTGGACACATTGATGCCGAGCTTCTTGGCCGTGGCAGCGCGATTGCCACACTCACTGAGCGTTTTGATGATCCGCAGGTCGTCCCATGAGAGCTGGTTGGCAGCCTCACTCGCGTTCCATTTCACGTCCTTGGGGGCAGCGGGGGCAGTTGGGACATTTCCAGGTAACGACTTCACGAAATCCGTTCCAAATCAGATTGCAACGATCATACGAGAAGGGGCTGCGTGAACCAAGCATGAGCATGAAGCGGAATGAGGGGCTTCGGTCGTCCCTTCATGCACACATCAGCACTTGTCGGCGTTATCCTGAATAGTGAGCCCGGGAGCCTTTGGGGAACTACCATGCGCAAGCTGACACTGTTGTTCGCGATCGCTGCATTTGCGGGTTGCCAGGCGCCGATGCCCACTGCCAACCCACAGATGGCCTGGGTCGATCTCTCGATGCCATTCCCGAATGACCGTGTGCTGTTGGCCGAACGCCTGGATAAACAACGCCTGCGCGACGGTCGCTTCTTTGAGGTCAGCCCCGGCAGCCATGAATTGGTCGTCAGGTTCGACTACGAAGTCAATGGTGGTGGTGGCATCAGCCTGATGGGGGGCAGCACGGTAAGGCAATGCTACCTGACCATCGACTACGCGCATTTCAAGGCAGGGCAGCGCTATGTACTCGAGGCCCGCTCCATGGCCATGACACCAGAGGCGAGGCTCTATGATGCGAAGGGAGAGATTGTGGCGCAGGTCACGGAACTCTATTGCCTGATGTGATGGGGCTGCATACATCAATACCACGCTTCGCGGGCAACCCCACACCTCATGCCGGCCTGGTGGAGTGACGGCGTCCTGGATGACAACTTGTCTCGAAAAATCAGAATTTTTCGCTTTCTTGTAGGGCATTTCCCAAAGATACTGTTGCCGCCTATTTTCCGTTGCGGGTGCCCTGGCAGGGCTCTAGTCTGGGCCTGTCGCTGCTCATCAGTGACACGGCTTTGACAGGCCGCAACGGTTTAAGCATTCGGCTTTCCTTTTATGGTGGCTGTGCGTGGGGCACGCTTGCGTGCGCCGGAACTTGCTTATTCCGCCGGTCTGTCAACCTACGTACAGCTGCCACCCTTCTGTTTGACAGCAGTCAGGTGGCGCACTCATAAAGGTAATAAGCAATTGACTACTGACGAATCGAACGAGAAAACCACCGTAGGCAAGACCACGTTCTACCAAGGTGAAAACCAGACCCATCCGTTGTTTCGCATCGAAGCTGGCATTCCTTGCAAGAGCGCTCGGGAGCAGTCTTCGGAATTGATGGGGTACGTGCGGGAACTGACGATTGTCGGGTTGATGGATGAAAAGCCGATGATGATCTGGGCTGCGCATTACCTGAGCGCATTGGCCAAGGCGCTTATGGAC
>Ga0247821_10000050_pt1 | contig 59604 bp, 51 predicted proteins | sample 13C_Glycerol_Day_FD_192481 | JGI IMG/M metagenome (GOLD analysis project Ga0247821, IMG submission 192481) | Soil microbial communities from agricultural site in Penn Yan, New York, United States - 13C_Glycerol_Day14 | ecosystem: Environmental > Terrestrial > Soil > Agricultural land | place... | reverse complement strand
CCGCGCCAGTGAACTGGCCGCCTTTATCGACTGCCATTTCGCCGAACGCGGCCTGGCGCCCGAGGCGCTGATTGCCGAGTCCTGGTACCGCAGTATCAACCAGCACCGCCTCGACCCTAGCCTGCGCCATGTCGACAATATCCTCAGCGCCGCCGAGATCCGCCAGCACCAAGCCCAGCACCAGGCTTACCTGAGCATCGCCGGCCAAGGTGTCAACGGCCTGGCCCGGCGCGTGGTCGACGCCGGTTTCGCGGTACTGCTCAGCGATGCCGATGGCATCACCCTCGACGCCCGCCTGCCCCAGGACCCGCAACGCTATACCCGCGCCGGGTTGATCGTCGGGGCACGCTGGGACGAGTCGATCGCTGGCACCAACGGCATTGGCACTGCGTTGGCCTCGGAGCAGGCACTGACCATCCACCGCCAAGAGCACTTTCTGGCGGCCAATGCCCGGCTCAGTTGCTCGGTCTCACCGATTTTCGATGCGCAGAACCAGTTGCTCGGCTGCCTGAACGCCACTTGCCTGCACAACGAAGGCCCCAAGCAAGCCCAGCACCTGACCCTGCACCTGGTGATGCTGTATGCGCGGCTGATCGAAAACACCCATTTTCGCCAGTGCTACCGCGATCGCCTGACCCTGGCGCTCAAAGCGCATGACGACATTACTGATCTTGCCAACGAGCAGTTGCTCGCGCTGGACGAAGGCGGCCGGGTGATCGGCGCCAATCGCGCAGCGTTTCTCGCCCAGCCCGGCCAGTTGCTCGGCCAGCGCATCGAGCAGCTGTTGCCGGCCACCATCGATGAGCTGCTGGATCTCACTCGCGGTGGCGCACGCGGCACCCAGCTGCGCGCGCCGAACAGTGAGCACATCATCGAAGTGGGCCTGCGGGTGCCGGCAGGCTACGGCCAGCAGGCAAAACCCAGTCGGCCCGCTGCAGTGCCAAGCCATCCGGACCTTGAGCAACTGGCCGGTGGTGATGCCCAGCTGCAACAAGGCGTGCGCCGCCTGCGCAAGGTGCTGGACAAAGACATCTGCATCCTCATCACCGGCGAAACGGGCACCGGCAAAGAAGCCTTCGCCCGCGCTATCCACCAGGCCAGTCAGCGTCATGCCGGGCCTTTCGTCGCCCTCAACTGCGCGGCGATCCCCGAATCGTTGATCGAGAGCGAGCTGTTTGGCTATCGCAGCGGCAGCTTCACCGGCGCCAATCGCAAAGGCATGAAGGGCAAACTGGAACTGGCCAATGGCGGCACGTTGTTCCTCGATGAGATTGGCGACATGCCCGCCCACTTGCAGACCCGCCTGCTGCGGGTGCTGGCCGAGCGCGAATTGCAGCCGTTGGGCGCCGAGACGGCTGTTGCCTTGGATATCCAGGTGGTGTCTGCAACGCACCAGGACCTCAGCGCAATGATTGGCGAGAAGCGTTTTCGCGAGGATCTGTACTATCGCTTGTGCGGGATGCGCGTGTGCTTGCCGGCGCTGCGCGAGCGCAGCGATCGTGGGCAGTTGATCGAACGGGTGTTGGCGCGCTTGCCGGGAGGCGCCAGGGTTCGTCTCAGTGACGAAGCTCGGCAGTGTCTTGAGGGATATGCTTGGCCGGGTAACGTACGCCAGTTGCTCAATACCCTGCGCTATGCGCTGGCTTTGGCCGAGGATGGGCTAATCGAGTGCGATTGCTTGCCAGAAGAGCTGTTCACCCCGCCAGCTGCGCGGGTAACGCCTGCCCTGGGGCTGCGCCTCGGCGACCAGGTCGGGGATGCCGAAGCCAGGCATCTGCTGGGTGTTCTGCGTAACGAGCGGTGGAATATCAGTTCGGCGGCCGAGGCGGCGGGTATTTCCCGATCGACCCTTTATCGCAAGATGAAACGCTACGGGATCGTACCGCCGAACCTGGTCGATTGACCGGGCCGGCCTCTTCGCGGGCAAGCCCGCTCCCACAGGGTCAGTACAAACCTTACGGCTGGCGCTGTGCCTGTGGGAGCGGGCTTGCCCGCGAAGAGGCCAGTAGGATCAGCCTTGGATATAGACCACTTGGGTACGGGTGTATTCATACAAGCCATGCTTGCCATCCGCCCCACCGATCCCCGATTTGCGCGTACCGGCGTGGAAGCCCTGCATGGCCTCGAAGTTCTCCCGATTGATATAGGTCTCGCCAAAATCAAGCTCGCGGCTGGCCTTGAGCGCTGCATTGAGGTCGCGGGTATAGATCGACGAGGTCAATCCGTACTCGCTGTCGTTGGCCAGTGCGATGGCCTGGTCAAGGTCGTCGATTACCTGGATCGGCAACACCGGGCCAAAAATCTCTTTGCGCATGATCTCCATGTCCGCCGCGCACCCGGCCAGCACCGTCGGCTGATAGTGGAAACCCGCCCCCAGGTCCGCCACCTGCCCGCCCGTTACCAATTGAGCGCCCTGGCCAACGGCGGTACGCACCATCTGCGCGACCTTGTCCAGGCCGGCCTGGTTGACCAGTGGGCCCATGTCCAGATCACTGTCCTTGGATGGGTCGCCATAGCGGGTGGCAGCCATGGCATGGGCGACTTTGTCGATGAATGCATCGGCCACCCCGCGCTGCACATACACGCGCTCGGCGCAGTTGCATACCTGGCCGGTATTGATCACCCGTGAGGCAACGATGGCGCGCACTGCCAGGTCAAGGTCGGCGTCAGCCAGGACGATGGCCGGTGCCTTGCCGCCGAGCTCAAGGTTGAGCTTGGTGATGTTCGGCGCTGCCGCCGCCATGATCCGCGCACCCGTAGCCACGCTACCGGTGAAGCTGACCAGGTCGATACCGGCATGGCTGCTCAAACCCTGGCCGACACTGGCACCGCTGCCGCCGACCACGTTGAACACCCCAGCCGGCAAGTCAGTTTCAGCGACCAGCTTGGCGAATTCATAGCAGTTGATCGGCGTCTCCTCGCTCGGCTTGATGACGATGGTGTTGCCGGTCAGCAAGGCCGGCGCCATCTTGCGCGCGATAAGGAAGAAGGGAAAATTCCAGGGCAGGATCCCGGCCACCACGCCCAAGGGCTTGCGCAGCAGGAAGATGTGTTCGTTGACGCGGTCGCTGGTCAGTACCTCACCTTCCAGGCGGCGCGCCCATTCGGCCATGTAATCCAGGTAATCGGCGGTGAAGTTCACCTCTACCATGGCCAAGCCGGCAACCTTGCCCTGCTCCTGGGTGATTGTGCGGGCCAAGCGCTCGGCATTGGCGCGCACCTTGCTGGCGATCTGGCGCAGGTAGCCTGCGCGCTCGATTGCAGGCTTGGCCGCCCAACCCTTTTGCGCCTGGCGAGCGGCGGCAATTGCCCGCTCGACCTGCTCGTTGGAAGATTCGGGCACCCTGGCCAGTAACTGGCCATTGGCCGGGTTGAACACCTCGATCAGTTGCTCACTGGCGACAAAGGCGTTGTCGATGTAGTTCTGATAGATCGCGTCGTGCATGGTCGTCTCACTCCTTGGGATTGTTGTCAGCCAGCGGCGTAGCGGCGCTTGGCTTGGCGCTGAAGCGCTGCCAGGCAGTGCCTTCGCCTTTGAGGTCATGGGCGCGCTTGATCAGGTATTGATGCACCTGCTCCACCTGCTCAGGTTTGAGCGCATCGGCGAACGACGGCATGCCATCGGACACCCGGCCGCCATAGAGGATGCCGAGGAACATCTGGTGTTTTTCCGGCGTCAGCTTGCGCAAGTCCGGCAATACCCCGCCGCTCACTGCGTGAATGCCGTGGCACTGCGAGCAGTTACCGTCATACAGCGCAGCGCCGGCCGCCACGGTCTGCTCATCGGCGCTAAGCGCGGGCGGCTCAGGCGCGTCGGCCGGGGGTGGTGGTTCGCGCAGCACCGCGTTGCCACCAATCTTGTAGGTCAACACCTGGGAGAACGGCTGCACCCCGGCACGCAGCGACAGCGCGCCGGCGAAGGTCGAGAACGCTCCGCCCCAGCCGGCCATGAAGGTCACGTACTGTTCGCCGTCCACCGAATAGGTGATGGGTGCGGCCATCACCCCGCTGGCAGCGGGCGATTCCCAGAGTTTCTTGCCACTGTCGGCGGCATAGGCAATCACCCGCCCATCGGCGCTGCCCTCGAACACCAGGTTGCCGGCAGTGCTCAGGGTGCCGCCGTTGAAGATGGTGATGTAGGGCACTTCCCAGGCCGGCGCTTGCTTGACCGGGTCCCAGGCGATCAGCTTGCCCGACCAGGTCTTGGCCATGTCCAGCAGGCCATCCGGGCCTTCAGGCATCATCCCGGTACGCAGGCCGAGCTGATACACGCTCTTGAACGGGTTGCGCTTGGGCGCCTCGGGGATGTGCTCGTAGTAGGCCGACATGATGTGCGCCGGGATGTACACCAGCCCAGTGTTGGGGTTGTAGGACATCGGGTGCCAGTCATGCGCCCCCCAGAACGCTGGCGTCACCAGCTTGCGTTTGCCGTCTTTCCAGTAGGCGGCGGCCTGGTCATCGAAGATTGGCCGGCCGGTTTTCATGTCGATGCCCTTGGCCCAGTTCACCGGCACGATGTTCTTGGCCGATAACAGCTCACCGGTGGCCCGGTCGAGCACGTAGAAGAAGCCGTTTTTCGGGGCCTGCATCAGCACCTTGCGCTGCTGGCCGTTGATCGGCAGCTCGGCGAGGATCATGTGCTGGGTGGCGGTGAAGTCCCAGGCGTCGCCGGGGGTGGTCTGGTAGTGCCAGGCGTACTCGCCGGTATCGGCGTTGATCGCCACGATCGAAGACAAGAACAGGTTGTCGCCCTTGGCCTGGCTGCGCCATTTCGGGTCCCAGGTCGAGCCATTGCCAACGCCGATGTACAACAGGTTCAGCTCCGGGTCATAGGCAAACGAATCCCAGGCGGTACCGCCGCCGCCCTGTTCGACGAAGGCATCGCCGTGCCAGGTTTTGCTGGCAATCTCCATGGCCTTGTCTTCCGGCGGCAACTTGGGGTCGCCCGGCACGGTGAAGAAGCGCCAGGCCTGCTTGCCGGTCTCGGCGTCATAGGCGGTGACATAGCCACGCACGCCGAACTCGGCGCCACCGTTGCCGATCACCACCTTGCCGTTGACCACCCGCGGGGCGCCGGTGATGGTGTAGCTGCGCTTGTCGTCGTTGCGCGTGTCGACCGACCAGACGCGCTTGCCGGTCTTGGCATCGATCGCTTCCAGGCGCCCGTCCAGCACGCCGACATAGACCTTGCCCTGCCACACCGCCACGCCGCGGTTGACCGCATCGCAGCAGGCTTCGCCGGCGCGGTGGCGGTCCGATTGCGGGTCGTACTTCCACAACAGCTTGCCGTTGCGTGCATCCAAGGCGTAGACCACCGAGAACGGGCCAGTGGTGTACATCACCCCATCGACCACAATGGGCGTGGCTTCCACCCCACGATCGAGGTCGAGCTTGTAGCTCCAGGCCAGGCCCAGTTGGTTGACGTTGGCATCGGTGATGTTCTTCAGCGGGCTGTAGCGCTGCTCATCGTAGGTGCGGCCGTGGCTCATCCAGTTGCCGGGCTCCTTGTCGGCATCGATGATGCGCTGGCCGTCGACCTGGGCGGCATAGGCCGGGCTCAGGCAGGCCAGGGCGAACAAGGCGCAGCCTGCGGTGGTCATCAAGGCAGTGGGCAGGGGCCGGCGGTGCGGGCCTGATCGGGTCATCGGCGGATCTCCGTTTCTTGTTATTGGCGAAAGCTCAGGGCTGTCGACAACAGCAGGAGCAACGCCTGTGCCAGCGTTGCGCGATTGCCCTGAAACGCCGCGCCAGAGCGGTCTGTGTGTGAACCTTGAGCAGATCGCCCGCGACCACACTGAGCCATCGCTGACGCACCTGGCGCAGACCTGACACAGGTGTGTCATGCCCTTGGCCACAGTTGAAGCGTCAAGCCCAGCACCCTTTCAAAGCCTGCGGGATGTGTGTAAAACAATCCGATCACCCTGATGACCGGAAAAGGATCCAGCGCATGATCTACCGCCCTCTCGGCCGCAGCGGCCTGCAGGTTTCCGCCCTTACCCTGGGCAGCATGATGTTCGGCGAGCAGACCAGCACCGAAGATTCGCTGCGCATCATCGACAAGGCCTGGGACCAAGGCATCAACTTCATCGACACCGCCGACGTCTACAACGGTGGGCGCTCGGAGGAGATCGTCGGTGAGGCGGTGGCACGTCACCGCCAGGACTGGATCGTTGCCTCCAAGGCGGGCTTCGGCCCGGCAGAAGGTCTGCCCAACCGCAGCGGGCTGTCGCGCAAGCACCTGTTCAATGCCATCGAAGCGACCCTGACGCGGATGGGCACTGACTATCTGGACATCTACTACTTGCACCGCGAAGACCACAGGACGCCTCTTGAGGAGACTGTCCGGGCGATTGGCGAACTGCTGGCGCAGGGCAAGATCCGCTATTGGGGCGTTTCCAACTTCCGCGGTTGGCGCATCGCGCAAATCTGCAACGTGGCCGAGCGCCTGGGCGTGGCCAAGCCGGTGGTGAGCCAGCCGCTGTACAACATCGTCAATCGCCAGGCCGAGCCTGAGCAGTTGGCGGCTGCGGCTTTCCATGGCCTGGGCGTGGTGCCGTTCAGCCCGCTGGCGCGCGGCGTGCTCAGTGGCAAGTACGCTCCCGGTGCGCAGCCCGATGCCGGCAGCCGCGCCGGGCGCCAGGACAAGCGCATCATGGAAACCGAATGGCGCCAGGAATCGTTGAGCATTGCCCGCAAGATCCAGGCCTACACCGAGGCCAAGGGCGTGGGGATGGTCGAGTTCGCCATTGCCTGGGTACTGAACAACCAGCTGGTCAGCTCGGCTATCGTCGGCCCACGCACAGAGGCCCAGTGGGATACCTATGCCGGGGCGCTGCAGGTCAAGGTTACGGCAGAGGACGAAGCCTTCATCGATACGTTGGTGACGCCGGGGCATGCCTCAACGCCGGGGTTCAATGATGTGGCGCATTACGTCAGTGGGCGGATTGCCCGGTAGCTGCTCGGGGACCGCTGCAATGAAACGCGCAGCGGTCCCGGCTTTCATACCTGCCCACCCAACAGATGACAGATAGCCGTTTTAAGCTTCATTGGCCTGACCGGCTTGTGCATCAAGGTATGGCCTAGCTCGCGCACCTGCTGCTTGAGCTCATTGCTGTAGTTGGCGGTAATCATCAGCACCGCAATCGACCGATCGCGCCGCGCATTGATCGCAGCTACCGCCTCGATCCCGGTACGCTCATGATCCAGGTGATAATCGGCGATCAACAGCTCCACCCGCGCCCGCGCGACATTCACCTGCCGGGCCAAGTCCTCCTCGCTCAACGCCGTGGTCACCCTGCAGCCCCACTGCTGCAACAGGCTGCGCATCCCCTCGCAAATGGCCGCATCATTATCCAGCACCCAGATACGGACCCCCTGCAACGACTGCAACATGGGCATATGCCCCACCAGCGTGTGCGCCTGGCGCGGCACGCGCCGGCAGCACGGCACCTCGATCGAGAACACCGAGCCCTTGCCGGGTTGCGAGCGTAACTGCACCGGGTGGCCAAGGATGCCGGCAATCTTGTCGACGATGGCCAAGCCCAAACCCAAGCCACGGTCCTGATCGGGGCGCTGGGCCTCGCCACGCTTGAATTCCTGGAACACCTCGCCGCATTTGTCGGCGGCAATGCCGATTCCGGTATCCCACACCTCGATCGATACCTTGCGCCCACGCCGACGGCAGCCCAACAAGATCCGCCCTTTGGGCGTATAGCGGATGGCATTGCTGAGCAAGTTGCGCAAGATCCTCGCCAGCAACTGGACATCGCTGCGCACCCGCAAACGGCTGGGTACATAGGCCAGGCGCAGGCCTTCGCTGGCCGCCACCGTGGCGTATTCGGCGGCCAGGTTATCGAGCAAATCGCTCAGGGCGAAGCTGGCGACATCGGCGCGGATCACCCCGGCATCGAGCTTGGAGATATCCACCAACGTGCCCAACAGGTTCTCCACGCCATCGAGCGCATTGCTGACGTTGTGCACCAACGGCCCCACGCCCGGTTGCTCAAGCAAGGCGCTGGTGAACAGGCGCGCAGCGTTCAACGGCTGCAGCAGGTCGTGGCTGACCGCCGCGAGAAACTTGGTCTTGGACAGGTTGGCCTGCTCGGCCTCGGCCTTGGCTTCACGCAGGTTGGCTTCCATGCGCCGGCGCTGGTCGATTTCGCGCAGCAGTTGCTGGTTGAGGCAGGTCAGCTCGGCTGTGCGCTCATGCACCCGCAGCTCCAGGTGCTGATAGGCCTGGTGCAGCGCTTCGGCATGGGCATAGCGCTCGGTGATATCGGTGAAGGTATTGACGAAGCCGCCAGTGGGCAACGGATGGGTGCGGATTTCCAGCATGCGCCCATCGAACAGGCGCTGCTCCAGCTCATGTATCGGCTGGCCATGGTCATCGCGGCTGGCCGGCGTCAGCAGGGCCAGTTCACTGTCGGCAATCACATCGCAAAAGTGCCGGTGGCTGGCAATCGGCGCCAAGCCGCTGACCTCCAGAAACCTGCGGTTCCACAACTCCAGCACGCCTTCGGCATTGACCATGGCCAAGCCTTGCGACAGGTTGTCCACGGCGCGCTGGAGCAGGTACGACTTGTGCGCCAGGGCCTGCTCGCGGCGGTGATTCTCGCGCAGCTTGACCCGCGTGACATCGGTGAACAGCATCACCCGCCCGCCATCGCGGGTGGGCCGCTCGCTGACCTGCAGCCAGCGCTCATTGCGCAGCCGATACAGCGGTTGCTCGTCGATGCTTGCCCGCGGCTCCTCGCGCAACAGGCTGTGCATCAGGCGTTTGACCTCCACCAGGTGCATACCGCTGGCCACCCGTAGCCGGCTATTGGCCCATAGGGCCTTGAAGCGGCGATTGAACAACACCACGCGCAAGTCTGGATCGAACAGCACAAAGGCATCTGAGATGCTCTCGATAGCGTCCACCAGGCGCTGATGCGCGGTTTCAGCGCGCTGGTGAGCCTCGCTGAGCAACAGGTGGCTGGCCTTGAGTTCATGCAGCGCATGATTGAGCGCATCGGTGCGCTCGCGCACCTGTTCGGCCAACACCACTGAGTGCTGAAAGGCGGCAAAGGCATCATCGGGCCGCGCCGCGCCGGATTCGAGGCGCTCGATCAGCGCGGCGTTGATCCGCCTGAGCTTGGCGTTGTCCTTGTGTAGCTGGGCGATCTGCTCAGCTGGCAAGAGGCTCGCGGGGCCGTCCGATGGCAACGCCGGTGAAGGTCTGGTTGATGTGCATGCCATTGAACTGTTCCCCATAGGTGTTGAAACCCAGCACCTGCTGCTCCCGCAAGAACGCCCCAACCTCGGCCACACCGCCCTCGCCTTCCAGCTCCAGGCGGCGCAGCACGCAGTCGCAACCAATGGTCAGCAGCAACGGGCCAAGACGTTGCCGCAGCCCGGCAAACAACGCCTGCAAGTTGGCCAGCAACGGGCCAGGGCGCATGGCGGTGAGGACGATGCCATTCTCCACCGCACAGTAGAAACTCAGGCTACCGTCGTCATGCACCTGCTGGATGGCGCGCACGTAGTGCTTGTGGTTGATCCGCATCGCCAGCGGGTGGGCAGCGAACACGCGATGATCGAGCGCCGCTTGCGCCACACCGATCAGCTGCGCGTACTCCTGGGCGGCGGGCTCGGCGTTGAGTTCGTACACCCGGCGTAACTGGCGATCGGCACGGGTGACCACCAGCTTCTCCTGGCGAGGTTGGATGTGATCGGTACTGAACACCTCGAACTCAAGCCAGGTATTGACCAGCAGCAACACCGCCGCGCCGCTGTGAAAGGCGCCGTCGAAATACACATGGGTACGGCTCAGATGATTGTCATCGCCCGCCGAACCGCCAAATTGCGGGATATCACCCAACGCTGCGGCCAGGGCGGCGAGCACCACCTCTTCGCGGCTGGAAAGGCCATCGAACAGGGTCAGGGCAAAACTATGCCCCTTGATCGGCGCCAGGCTGTTGCCTCGGCACTCATCGACCAAGCGCGCCACCATTGCCTGGGCGTCCAGCAGGCTGAAACCGGGCATGGCTTCCACCAGGCCGGCGGCGATGGAGAAATAGCGCCGATCAAAACCCAGCGCGGTAATGCAGCCACGCCCGTAGCCCTCTGGGGTGAGCTCGCCAGCGCTGGTGCAGCCGACCAGGCGCACCTCGGCGAACTGCTTTTGCAATGCCGTAGCCAAGGCCGGCAGATCGTATTCGGCCGAACAGAAGAACAGCACCAAGCCCAGCTCGGCATGCAGCAACTGCTCGGCAAGCTCGCGCGCGGCCTGGGCGGCACTGCTGGCGCGCGAAAGTGCGCTGAGGACGCCTTCGCTCATGGTTCGGTTCCGTAGAGAGGGGAATGCCTTGGCGGCAGGATAGGCAAGCCAGGGGTTGGCTCGAATGCTACTTGGGTACTGGGTGGGGGTGGCATTGGTTGTAGGGGCTTGGGCGTATCGTCAATCGAACACCTGCATGAATGATGAAGAAAGGGCACTTCAGGCCCTTTTTTCAATGGTCTCAATACCCCATGCATCGCTAATGAAAGGAGGGCTCTGCATGCACTTCGATATTAGTAGCATACAGCCGCCCATCCGCTCGGCGTTCCACTTCGTAGGTCACAACCTGACCGTCACGGATGATAGCGTCGGGTTGTTTGAAGTCAGCCTCAAGAAACAGGATTGTTTCTTGCTGGCACCCGGTTGGCTCATTGAGTTGATGGGTCTCAAGTGTAGGCGCAAGGACATGTTTAGACATAGCAGTGCCTCCATACTTAAGGGTTTCCTCCTTACACTCACGTGTAGGGAGGAAGCGACCGTTGAAGTGTTGTATTGCTTACTTGGCTTCAACCTCTTCGGCCTGCATGCCTTTTGCGCCCTTCGCAGCAACGAAGGAGACCGCTTGGCCTTCTTTCAAGCTCTTGAACCCATCTGACTTAATGGATTTGAAGTGCACAAAAAGGTCCGCCCCTCCGTCTGCCGGAGTGATAAAGCCAAACCCTTTTTCGTCGTTGAACCATTTTACGGTGCCATCTTGTCGACTCATCTCTTCACCCTCGATCACTTCTAACAATTACATAACAATGCATGCTGCAAGAGCCTTCAGATCTGAACACTCCTGTACTCGCATCGTGGGCAATTTATCAAGCGAGCGATACTGGCAGTTTTACCAGGTCAGCCAGCTGCCTCGCAGCCCGAGGGTGGGCGAGTGCCGATACATTTCGTACAGAGCCTATAACACCTTCACAGGAGCCACTGCAGCCCCTTTATCAGTAGCAAGTGCAGCGGATAGAACAGATAACCCCAGCGGCCGACACGCGGCACACGCCTGTAATCCTGCCCCAGCAACCAACACCCTGCTGGGATCGCCAAGGCGGCCACGCTCAGGATCAGCACGGAGATCGGCAACAGCGGGTGCTCGCGCAACCAACTGTTGGTCAGATTGCCAGCAACTGCCAGGGCGCACGGCAGCAGCCAGGTTGCGCCCCTACGGCTTCTGGCAACGACGACCGCAGCCGGCAGTAATACGCCCGGCAGGCCATACATCAGCTGATCGCTGTATACAGCGGCGAACAGTGCCGCGCCTGCCGCAAGCCAACGCGCTGCCGATGGGCGGTGATGTACGCCCCAGGCGACCAGCAGGCCTAGGGTCAGCGTAGGGATCACGTTGAACGTCGTCGAGCCGTTGTCCAGCCACCGGTACGGCGCCTCGGAAACTACCGAGAACACCAGCAACCAACCCAGATACCGGGCACTTGTGGCGCTCGGCCAGGCAAGCGGATGGCTGCGCCCAACGTTGATGGCCAAGGCCAGTGCAAACAACGGAAACGCCAGCCGGCCAACGATGAACAGGCCGTCAGCCTGCGGCCACAGGTAACGCAGGTGGTCGGCGACCATGGTCAAGATCGCCAGCCACTTGACCAGGTCCAACCCGGCCGAGCGCATGCTCAGCGGCCAGGCTCGGGCGCTGCGGCATGGCCCAGGTACTTGGCGGTCCAGGCCGCCAGCGGCAGCGGTGGCTGCTGATCGAAGATGCGTCGCCAGATCAGCGCCAGGTCATGCCCATTGAACATCGAATTGGGCGCCGTGCCCGACCACGCCGACGGCGTGCCGACGATCCACTGCCCGTGCCCATCGCGGCGGGCCATCTGGAAGCGGAAGGTGTAGTTGCCCGGGATACCCATGCGCAAATCGGTCACCACCAGCGCATCGCCAACCACGTCATAGCGCAACCAGTCGCCGGTGAACCAGCGCAGGCGCTCGTGCAAGGGGGCGCCTTGCAGGGGCTTGGCCGCTTCCAGGTTGAGCGACTGGCGGAGCATTTCCGGGGGCTGGCGATCGAACGCGCTGCTGACGCCTTCGTAGTAATGGCCGTCCGCGGTCTTGGCCATTACCCGCCAGACCAGGCTGTTGAACGCGATAGGCACTGCACGCACCTCGCTTACGGCGATGCCCTGCTGGTCCAGTGCAGCCTGAAAGCGCGCCTCTGCGGCCATGCGACTGGCCAGGCCCAAGCCCAGGTAGGCGGTAGTCAACAGCAGCGTAGCCGTGAGCAGTGTAGTTGCCCTGCCCTGCAAGCCCTTGAACCCGGCGATCAGCACCGCTGCCAACAATGGCAAGGTGTAGACCGGGTCGATGATGAACACCGCCGCCCAGCTTTCGGGGGTGAAATGCAGCGGCCAGAACAGCTGGGTGCCATACACGGTGAAGGCGTCGAGCACGGGGTGGGTGATCAGTACCAGCCAGAACGCCAGGAACAACCGTGGCCAGCGATAGCCTTTTTGCGGCCAGTAGCGCTGGCCAAGCCAACTCACCAGCCAGGCCAGCAGTAGTGCGAGGCCGGTGAGGACGAACACGGAATGGGAAAAGCCCCGGTGGTAGGTCATCTGCGACACCGGGTCGGCGTAGCGGATGATCACATCCAGGTCAGGCAAGGTGCCCAGGGCGGCGCCATAAAGCAGCGAGCGCCGGCCCTGGATGCGGCCGAGCACGCTGCCCTGCAGCGCGGCGCCGAGCACGGCTTGGGTGATTGAGTCCAAGGAAACGATCTCAAGTAGGTGGTTTGGGCAACCTACCTGCATCCTGTTCGACAGTGCAAATGCAATCGGCGTCCACGCCGAGCGTTGAACACTTCAGAACAACTGCCAGGTGTACACCAGGATCAGCCGATTCTCGTCGATATCGCTGCGATAGTTGGACCGCGCCATGGCGTTGCGCACGCGGATCCCCAGGCCCTTGAGCACGCCGCTTTGTACCGCGTAACCAATGTCCAGGTCGCGTTCGCGGTCCTTGCCCTCATAGCCCAGGCCGGTATCGACATTGTTACCGGTGATGTAGCGCACGGTCGCGGTCAACCCCGGAATGCCCATGGCGGCGAAGTTGTAGTCGTAGCGCAGTTGGTAGGAGCGTTCATCGGTGTAGGCGAACTCGTAGGTGGGCACCTCGTTGCCCAGCGGGGTGATGTTGGCGAACACCCGTGGGAATGGGCTGTCGCCATAGATGCCCTGATAGCCGACGTGGAAACTATGCCCGCCATGCTTGGCCGTCAGCAGCGAGAAAAACGCCTGGTTGTCGATCCGGCCGAGCAAGGCGTCGCCGTCCTCGCGGGCGGTGAAGTAACCCAGGTTGGCGCTGAGCAGCCAGTCGCCCACGGGCGTGTTGTGCTTGAGGCCGACGAAGCCCTGCTGGTAGATGTCCTGCAACTGGCCATACCAGAGGCTGGCGGAGGTCTGGTTGGCATTGAAGGCATAGTCGCCGCCCAGGTAGTTGAAGGCATCGCTGGCAGCCTGACGCATCGGCACATGGCCAAGCATGGCATTGAGCTTGTCGTCACCGCCTTCATTACGCAGGTGAGTGGACGACAGATGCCCTGCCTGCAAGGTCAGGCCAGCGAGTTCGGCAGAGTTGAGGCTCACGCCCTGGTAGGTCGGCGGCAGCAAGCGGATATCGCTGAAGGTCAGCACTGGCAGGTTGGGTTGCAATTCACCGACACGCAGCTCGGTTTTCGAGACGCGGGCCTTGAAGGTCGGTGCCAGGCGGCTGTACTCCCCCGCCGCACGGCCATCGCCATGCACCGGCAACAGGCCGGTGTTGACCCGGTCGGGGCTGCTGTCCAGGCGGATGCCGAGCAAGCCCAAGGCGTCCACCCCAAAACCTACCGGGCCTGGGGTGTAGCCTGATTTGAAGTCGAGGATAAAGCCTTGGGCCCATTCCTCGGCCTTGGATTGCGGGTTGGCGCCGACGATATCGGAGAAATCCCGGCTGAAATAGTAATTGCGGGCGCTGAGGCTGGCCTTGGCGTCTTCGAAAAATCCGCCTTCAGCGGCCAGCAGTGGTTGGCTGAGCAAGCTGATGCCCAGGGCGACACAAGGGGTATGGTTCATTGCGAAGCTCTCTATGATCTTGTTGTTATGGGTAAAGCGCTGCAATTACGGGGTTGTGCGTGCACAGGCTCCTTTCAGGGGCTACGGCGCAGGGCCGCGCCAGGTTGTCGTGGCCGGCCAATCGCCAGCAGCGCATGGGCGCCAAGGCCGAACAGCAGCCCCCAGAACGCCGCCGACAAACCGAGGAACGACACCCCGGATGCCGTTACCAGGAAGGTAAACAGCCCAGCATCACGCTCCTGCGGCTCGGCCAGGCTGCGCGCCAGGGCTTCGCTGATCGCGCCGTACAGGGCAAGCCCGGCCAGAGCGGCGATCAAGGCGGCGGGGAATGCGGCGAACAACGACATCAGGGTCGCCCCGGCAATGCCCAGCAGCAGGTACAGGGCGCTGCCCGAAAGCGCCGCGATATAGCGCCGGCACGGGTTTTCGTGCGCTTCGCGGCCGGTGCACAGGCTGGCGGTGACGGCCGCCAGGTTGAGCCCGTGGCACGCGAATGGGGCAAGCACTAGCCCGCCCACTGCGCTGGCCGTGATCAGGGGGCTGGCCGGCGTCGGGTAGCCGGCGTTACGCAGCACGGCCATGCCCGGCATGAACTGCCCGGTCAAGGCCACCAGCACCATCGGCACCGCCAGGCTGAACAGGGCAGCCAAGCTGAAGTGCGGCGTGATGAATTGCGGCGAGGCCAACTCGAGCACCAGCGCTTCACTGCGCAGTTGGCCGCTCAATAGCGTGACCGCGGCGCCGACGCACAGCACAGCGGCCACGGCGTAGCGTGGTTGCAGCCGGCGCATCAGCAGGTACGTGACGAACATCGCCAGGACCAATGCGGGCTGTACCGGCAAGGCGCGGAATACTTCGATGCCGAAACTGAACAGGATACCGGCCTGCATGCCGGCGGCAATCGAGCCGGGCAGACGCGCGATCAGCCGGTCGAAAGCGCCACTGACACCGATCAGCAGCAGGATCAGGTTGGCGAGCAGGTAGGCGCCGATGGCCTGCTCCAGGCCAAGCTGTGGCAAGGCGGTGACCAGCAGTGCCGAGCCTGGGATCGACCAGGCGATGACCACGGGCACGCGATAGCGCAGGCTGAGTAGCGCACCGAGCACGGCGCTGCCCATGGACACCGCCCAGACCCAGGAAGACAACTGGGCGTGGGTCAAGTCGGCGGCCTCGGCGGCATGGAAGATGATCACCAGCGGGCCGGCATAGGAGATCATCGTCGCGATCAGGCCAGCAACGATGGCAGACAGTGAGCAATCCTTGAACAGGTCTTTCATGTGACCTCTGGCAAGACATCGGGCCGGCCTGGTGGCTGGCTCTTGTTTTTGTATAGGGATGCAAGGGCTACGCCCTTGATCGCGGGGCAAGCCCGCTCCCACGCCAATCTGCTCCCACGCAAACGGGCTTGGCTGCAAGCAGGCCGGCGTGGGAGCGGGCTTGCCCCGCGATTGCCCCTTAGGCCTGCTGCAACGCCCGCGGCCGGCCACTGCGCTGTTCGGCGTCACTGTCCGGGGCCTTTTGCAGCTGGAAGTCGAACTTGAGCTCGGCATAGCACCCGGCCACACCCCGTGCGCCGTCCTCGCGGAACTCGACCTCACCGACCAGCCCATCACGGGTGGCATAGGCGAAGTCGTCCCACAGGTACTTGTCCCCGGCCAGGTTGATCTGGGTGGTCAGGTGCCGGTGGCCAGGCGCCGAGATGAAGAAGTGCACATGCGCCGGACGCTGGCCGTGCCGCCCCAGCAGATCCAGGCACTCCTGGGTCGGCCCCTGCGGATCGCAACCATAGCCGGAGGGCACGATGGAACGCGCGCGGTAGCGCCCTTCAGCGTCCGTGACGATGCGTCGGCGCAGGTTGTACTCGGACTGGCTCTGATCGAAGAACGAATAGGTGCCACGGGTATTGGCATGCCACAGGTCAACCGTAGCCCCGGCCAGCGGCTGGCCGTTGGGGTCGAGCACCTGGCCTTCGAGGAACATCACCGTGGCCACGCCCTCCTCGCTGCCGTCATCCATGCGCACCTGGCCTTCGGCAAGCGGCGCACCGGCCACATACAACGGGCCTTCAATGGTCCGTGGAGTGCCGCCGGTGAGGCCAGCCTCGGCGTCCTTGGCGTCTTGCAGCAGGTCGAGGAAGTGCTCCAGGCCCAGCCCCGCCACCAGCAGCCCGGCTTCACCGCGCCCGCCCAGCCGATTGAGGTAGTCGACGGCATGCCAGAACTCGTCTTCGCTGATCTGCAGGTCCTCGATCAGCTTGGCGCTGTCGTGCAGCACGCGCTGGATGATGCGCTTGAGGCGCGGGCTGCCTTGGTCATTGGTAAAACCGGCAGCCTGCTCGAAGAACTTCTGGATGTCAGCAGTGTGGGAAATCTTCACGGTCATGATTGCGTACCTCTGTTGTTCTTGTGCGAGTCGGTGGAAATCAGCGGTCGTCGGCATGCACCGACGAGGGGTGGCGACACAGGCCGTCGACCTCGATGTCCATGTACGGGAACAGCGGCAGCTGCATCAGCGTGTCGTGCAGCGCCTCGACACTGGGCACATCGAACACGCTGTAGTTGGCGTAGTGCCCGGCGATGCGCCACAGGTGGCGCCAGGTGCCGTCGCGTTGCAGGCGCTGGGCCAGCTCCTTCTCGTCGGCCTTGAGCTGGGCGGCTTTGGCCGGGTCCATATCGGGCGGCAGTTTCACGGTCATCTTCACGTGGAACAGCATGGGCAGTTCTCCTTCGATCAAGTCAGGTTCAGCGGCGGGCGAAGCGCGTCAGGCGCGCTTCATCCAGGTTCAGGCCCAGGCCCGGGCTGCGTGGCACGTGCAGCTGGAAGTCGTGGTAGCGCGGCGGCTCGGTGACGATGTCCTCGGTCAGCAGCAGCGGGCCGAACAGCTCGGTGCCCCAGGTCAGCTGGCGCAGGGTGAGGAAGGCGTGGGCCGAGGCCAGGGTGCCGATGGCCCCTTCGAGCATGGTTCCGCCGTACAGGGCGATGCCGGCCGCCTCGGCGATCTGCGCGGTGCGCAGCACGGCACGGGGGCCGCCGTTCTTGGCGATCTTCAGGGCGAAGATGCTGGCGGCGCCGTCGGCGGCGAGGCTGAAGGCATCCTCGACGCTTTCGATCGACTCATCGGCCATGATCGGCGCCGGGCTGCGTTGGTTCAGGCGGATCTGCCCGCCACGGTTGATGCGCGAGATCGGCTGTTCGATCAGGTCGATGCCGTTGTCGCCCAGCACCTGGCAGGCGCGGATGGCTTGCGACTCGTCCCAATACTGATTGACGTCGACGCGTACGCTGGCGCGCTCGCCCAGCTCGCGCTTGATCGCCACCACGTGCTTGAGGTCCTGCTCCAGTGGGTTGGCGCCGATCTTCAGCTTGAACAGGCGATGCCGGCGAATGTCCAGCATGTGCTCAGCCTCAGCGATGTCACGGCTGGTATCACCGCTGGCCAAGGTCCAGGCCACTTCCAGGCTGTCGCGCACGCGGCCGCCGAGCAGCTCACTGACGGCCAGGCCCAGGCGCTTGCCCTGGGCATCGAGCAGTGCGCTTTCGATCCCGGACTTGGCGAAGGTGTTGCCCTTGGCCAACTTGTCCAGCTTGAGCATCGCAGCATTGATGTTGTCCGCCGCCAGACCGATCAACGCTGGCGCCAGGTGCGCATCGATGTTGGCCTTGATCCCTTCCGGGCTTTCGTAGCCGTAGGCCAGGCCGCCAATGGTGGTGGCCTCGCCGATGCCCTCGACGCCGTCGCTGCAACGCAGGCGCAGCACCACCAGGGTCTGCTGCTGCATGGTGTGCATGGCCAGCTTGTGCGGGCGGATGGTCGGCAGGTCGACGATAATCGCCTCCAGCCGTTCGATAGTCGGGCTTGTCATGCAAGGCCTCCAGTTGGCTAAAGTCACAGGGTCACGCCTGGGCCGCCGTGGCCAGGCCGTGGCGCCGGCTGCTGGCCAGGTGCACGGCCATGGCCAGCGCGGCAATCGCGCCGGGGATGGCAAAGGCGATGAAATTAAGTTGCAGCGGCAGGTTGATGCCCATCAGCGCACCGCCCAGCAGCGGGCCGACGATGGCGCCATTGCGGCCAATGCCTGAGGCCCAGCCAAGGCCGGTTGAGCGCACCGACAGGCCGTACAGTTGCGCAGCGCCGGCATACAGCAGGATTTGCGTGCCGATGGTGGTGGCGCCGGCGATGAAGATCAGCAGGTACAGCACCGGCATCGGGCTGTTGACCCCTAGCAGGCTGATCGACACGGCCGCCGCAATGAAGAACGCGACCTTGACCTTGACCAGGTTGTAACGATCGCCCAGCCAGCCGCCGAGAATCGCCCCAGCCATGCCGCCAAAGTTCAACGCCAGCAGGAACGATAGGCTCGAACCCAGGCTGTAGCCGGCGTTGGCCATCAATTTCGGCAACCAGGAGCTGAGCGCATAGACCATCAGCAAGCAGCAGAAGAACGCCAGCCACAGGGCCAGGGTGCGTACCGCCAGGCCGTCGCGAAACAGCTCCAGCACCGAGGCGCCCTTGCCTTTGCGGTCGTTGGCCTGCAATTGATCATCTGCCTGCACCTCACACTCTGGGTCCAGGCGTTTGAGCAGCGTGCGCGCCTCTTCGGTGCGGCCCTGACGAACCAGAAAACCAATCGACTCGGGCAGGTAGTAGAGAATCAGCGGCAACAGCAGCAAGGGCAGCGCAGCGGCGAAGAACATCGACTCCCAGCCAAACCGCGGCAGCAAGAAGATCCCTACCCCGGCCGAGAGCATGCCGCCCAGCGAATAGCCGCTGAACATGATCGCCACCAGGGTGCTGCGCAGGCGTTTGGGCGCGTATTCATTCATCAGCGCCACGGCATTGGGCATCAAGCCGCCGCAGCCAAGCCCGGCGATAAAGCGGTAGATGCCGAACTCGCTTGGGCTGCTGGCAAAACCATTGACAATGGTCGCGCCGGAAAACAAGGCGAAACAGATGGCGATGCCCTTCTTGCGTCCGATGCGGTCGGCCAGGCTGCCGAAGACCAAGGCGCCGAACATCATGCCGAACAGCGCATAGCTGCCCAGCGCACCGGCTTGCAGGGGCGTCAGGCCCCACTCCTTCATGATCACCGGCAGTACCACGCCGTAGATGAACAGGTCATAGCCGTCGAAGATCAGCAGCAGGCCGCACCAGGCCATGACCATCCAGTGAAACGGCGTGAAGCGGGCATTATCGATGATCGGGTGGACGTCAATAGTTCGCATGGCATCTGTCTCTGTTGTTTTTGTTGTGTGAGGTGAACCTTGCCGGGCAGGCAATCAGCCGAGATCGCCGCCCCCCACCGGCAGGGTTACGCCGGTGATATAGGAGGCTTCATCGGAGGCGAGGAAGAGGATCGCGCTGACCTGCTCATCGATGCTGCCGTAGCGTTTCATCAGGCTGCTGTCGAGGGTCTGGGTGACGATCTGCTGGTACCAGGCCTTGTCTTGCTCGCTCTGCTCGACGTCATTGCGCGGCACCCGGCGCGGCGGGGCCTCGGTGCCGCCAGGCGCGGTGGCGTTGACCCGGATGCCCCGGCCTGCGGTCTCGAAGGCCAGGCATGCGGTGAGGGCGTTGACGCCACCCTTGGCCGCGCCATACGGCACGCGATTGACTCCCCGGGTGGCAATCGATGACACGTTGACGATGGCGCCGCTGTTGCGTTCGAGCATGTACGGCAGCGCGGCGTGGCAGCACCACAGGGTGGGGAACAGCGAGCGGCGGACCTCGGCCTCGATCTGCTCGACCTCATAGTGTTCGAACGGCTTGGCCCAAATGGTGCCGCCGACGTTGTTGACCAGGATGTCGAGGCGGCCGAAGGTCTCGACCGCCTGGGCCATGACCCGGGCGCACTCGCTGTGTTGTTCAAGGTCGGCGGTGAGGGTCAGCATGCCCTCCCCGGCCAACTCATGGACCCATTCCGAACGGTCCACTGCAATGACCTGCGCGCCCTCGGCCTTGAGCCGCCAGCACACGCCACGGCCGATGCCTTGGGCGGCGCCGGTGACCAGGGCGACCTTGCCTTGGAATCTAGCGTTCATCGTTGCCTCCTTGTTGGCGCGGTCGTGGCAGCGGGCTTGCCCGGCGATTGGATCTGCCAGGCCATCGCCGGCGCATGTCCGTTCGCTATCGCCGGGCAAGCCCGCTGCCACGCCATCACCCACTGTGTGCTTCAGGTAATAAAAAAGAGGCCGCCAGCACCCGCACGATGCGGGCGGCCCCAACAAAGGTTCAGGCTGCTGCTGCGAACTTCTCGTAGTAGAAGTTGGCCGGGGTAATGCCCTGCTCGCGGATGTACTGGCTGACCGCCTCGACCATCGGCGGTGGGCCGCACAGGTACACGTCCACATCACCTTGGTTGAGGTGGCCCGGTTCGATGTGCTGGGTCACGTAGCCCTTGTGTGGATACTGGCTGTCCGGGTTGGCCACACAGGCGCTGAAGGTGAAGTTGGGGATGCGCGCAGCAAACGCCTGCAAGCGGTCCAACTCGACCAGGTCGAAGTCGTTGGTCACGCCGTAGATCAGGTGCAGCGGGTGCTCGCTGCCGGCCTCGGCGATCTTCTCCAGCATCGCCGTGAACGGCGCCAGGCCCGTGCCGCCGGCCAGCAGCAACAGTGGCCGGTGGATCGCGCGCAGGTAAAAGCTGCCCAACGGGCCGGCCAGGGTCATGCTGTCGCCGGTCTTGGCAAGGCTGGTGAGAAAACTGCTCATCAGCCCGCCCGGCACGTTGCGAATCAGGAAGCTGACCTCGCCATCCTTGGGCAATGAGCTGAATGAATAGGCGCGGCTCTGCTCGCTACCCGGCACCTTCAGATTGACGTATTGCCCCGGCAGAAACGCCAGGCTGCTCAGCGAGTCGCCCTTGATCGACAAGGCGATGGTGCTTTCGGACAACTGCCGCACATCGCTGATGGCCGCCTCGAAACTGGCCTGCTCGGTCTTGCACAGCTGCGAGGAAGCCGGGATGCGCACGACGCAATCGGACTCGGCGCGCATCTGGCAGGTGAGCACGTAACCCTGGGCGATTTCTTCCTCGCTCAAGGCATCCTCGATGAAGTTGTCACCCAGGTCATAGCGGCCGGACTCAGCTTGACACTTACAGGTGCCGCAGGCGCCGTCGCGGCAGTCCAGCGGGATGTTGATGCCTTGGCGGTAGGCGGCATCGGCAACGGTTTCCTGGCCATCGGCCTGGATGAAACGGGTAACCCCGTCTTCGAAATTCAGTGCGATCTGGAAGCTCATGGTGCACCTCGCAGGCGAGCCTGGCCGCGGCGCGCCAGAGGGCGCCCCGAACGGCACTCGCCAAGACCTGAAGTCAGATGTGGTAGATGTCGATGACCTGGCGAACGTAGTCGTTCTTCAGCACCACTTTCTTGGCCAGAATCTGCGGCTGCTCGCCGCGCAGATCGAGGGTGTAGAAGCTGCTGCCAAAGTAGCTGTCGGTGGTCTTGTAGCGAAAACTCAAGGTGTGCCAGTTGAAGCGCACCAGGCACTGCTCTTCGCTGCGTTCGACGATCTCGATATTGCTGATGTTGTGGGAGGTGCGTGTGTCCGGCACGGTGGCGCTGGAGCGCTCGGTCTTGATACGGAACACGCGGTCTTCCAGGCCACCGCGATTGCCGTACCAGATCAGCGAGATCTCGCTCTGCGGATCCTCGGTGAGCTGGTCGTTGTCGTCCCAGGATGGCATCCAGAAGGTCGCGTCGGCGGCGTACAGCTCCAGCCACTGATCCCACTGGGCATCATCCAGGTAGCGCGCCTCGCGGTAGAGAAAATCGCGCACGCTGTCATAGAGATCGCTCATCGCACGGCCTCCACGGGAATCAGCTGTGGTTCCTGCTCAAGGGCCTTGAGCATGGTTTCTTGCCAGTACTTGTGCTGCAGCACGAACAGCCCTTCATCCTCGGTGCGCACCCCCGACAGCAGCGGTTGCAGCTGGATTTCCTGAGCCGCCTCGTCGGCGCCCTCGACCCAGTGCTTGGCACCGCGGGACATGTCGTTCCAGCCGGTGCCGCCGCCGTAGCCGGTCTGGCACGAGCGGAACTCTTCCAGGTCATCCGGGGTGGCCATGCCACTGACGTTGAAGAAGTCTTCGTACTGGCGGATACGCTTGGCCCGGGCCTCGCGGCTCTCGCCCTTGGGGGCGATGCAGTAGATGGTGATCTCGGTCTTGTTCACCGAAATCGGCCGGGCGATGCGGATCTGCGAGCTGAACTGGTCCATCAGATAGACGTTGGGGTACAGGCACAGGTTGCGCGAATTCTCGATCATCCAGTCGGCGCGGGCCTGGCCGAAGTCCGCCGCCAGTTGCTCGCGGCGCTCATAGGCCGGGCGATCTTCAGGGTTGGCCCAGCGGGTCCAGAGCAGCAGATGGCCGTGGTCGAACGAGTAGAAGCCCCCGCCCTGCTTGGCCCAGGCGCCGGCGCTCATGGTCTTGATCTCGTCACCGCTCTCGCGTTGTTTGCGCTGGCTCTGGGTGGCGGCATAGTTCCAGTGCACGGAGCTGACGTGGTAGCCATCGGCGCCGTTCTCGGCGGTGAGCTTCCAGTTGCCCTCGTAGATGTAGGAGCTGGAGCCGCGCAGCACTTCCAGGCCTTCTGGCGACTGGTCGACGATCATGTCGATGATCTTGGCCGACTCGCCCAGGTGCTCGACCAGCGGCTTGACCTCGGCATTGAGGCTGCCGAACAAGAAGCCACGATAGGACTCGAAGCGCGCGACCTTGGTCAGGTCGTGGGAGCCGTCGCAGTTGAAGCTGTCGGGGTAGCCGGCGTTGCTTGGGTCTTTGACCTTGAGCAGTTTGCCGCTGTTGTTGAAGGTCCAGCCATGGAATGGGCAGGTGTAGCTGGACCGGTTGCCGCGCTTGTGCCGGCAGAGCATGGCGCCACGGTGGCTGCAGGCGTTGAGGAAGGCATTGAGTTCGCCGTCCTTGTTGCGTGCAATGAAGATCGGCTGACGGCCCATGGTCAGGGACAGGAAGTCATTTTTTTCGGGGATCTGGCTTTCGTGGGCCAGGTAGATCCAGTTGCCTTCGAAGATGTGTTTCATCTCCAGGTCAAATAGGCGCGGGTCGGTGAACATCTCCCGCTTGCAGCGGTAGACGCCCGATTCCCGGTCGTCCTCGAGCATGGCATTGAGGTAGTCGAATCCCAGGGACATGGCCAGGGTCTCCAATTGTTATTGTTTCAGGCCAGGTCAGGTTATGTGGCGGGGGTGTTACGCAATATCCGCTTCGTGCAGAGTGTTATCCGTTTTGTGCAGGCAGATTGGGTTTATCCATGGGTGATGGCGGCGCCTGAGCTGGCGTTATCTGTCGATAGTGACAGGTGTGGTGGATAGTCGGACGCCATCGCGGGGCAAGCCCGCTCCCACGAGTCACGTGGGAGCGGGCTTGCCCCGCGATGAGGCCGGAACAAACAACACAAAAGAACAATTCAAGCTTTGGCTTTGGCGAGAGCGCAGCGATTCGCCTGCTCTTGATCTTCGTGCGCATAATTGCAGGCGCCGCAGATTCGCGACTTCAGGAGGCTGAGCAGAGGTGCCTGGAGGGCGAGGTGCGCCAGCATCCTTCGGCGCAGCCGAAGGCGCGAGATGTAGATTTGCGCAGCAAATCGTAGGCCGCGCGGGCCCGGAAGGCGCCGGCGCGAAGGGACCCGAAGCGCAGCGTAGGGCCGTATGTAGGAGCGAGCGGTTTTGCTTAATTTTCCCAAGAGAAAAGTAAGCCGCCGTAAAGGCGGAAGGGGCCAGTAAAGTCACCCCATTAAATGGATAAGCCCCAGCCCAAATGCCCAAGCTCCCAAGCTCCCAAGCTCCCATTTACCCAGACTTACCCCCAACCAACCCCTCGATACTAATCTCACGCATCCTGAACTTCTGCACCTTCCCCGTCACCGTCATCGGAAACTCATCCACAAAGCGGAAATACCGCGGCACCTTGAAATGCGCAATCCGCGCCCTAGCCCACTCCCGCAGCGCGTCCTCACCCACCGAATGCCCAGGATGCAAACGCACCCAGGCGACAATCTCCTCGCCATAGCGGCTACAAGGAATACCAATCACCTGCACATCAGCCACCGCCGGATGAGTGAAGAAAAACTCCTCCAGCTCCCGCGGATAGATGTTCTCGCCGCCGCGAATGATCATGTCCTTGCTTCGCCCGACGATCCGCACGTAGCCAGCCTCATCCATCACCGCCAGATCGCCAGTGTGCATCCAGCCATCGCCATCGATGCTCTCGGCAGTGGCCTTGGGGTTGTTCCAGTACCCCAGCATCACGCTATAGCCACGGGTACACAGCTCGCCAATTTCCCCACACGCAACGGTATTGCCCTGGGCATCGATGATCTTGCTCTCCAGCTGCGGCTGAGTGCGCCCCACGCTGGTCACGCGGCGCTCCAGGTCATCATCGGCGCCCGTTTGCAACGACACCGGGCTGGTCTCGGTCATGCCATAGGCAATCTGCACCTGGGCCATGTGCATCTCGTCGATCACCCGGCGCATCACCTCGATCGGGCAGGTAGCGCCAGCCATGATCCCAGTCCGCAGGCTGGACAAGTCGAACTCGCCACGCTGTGGGTGATCCAGCTCGGCGATGAACATGGTCGGCACGCCATACAGCGCTGTGGCTTTCTCCTCGGCCACAGCACGCAAAGTGGCCAGGGGGTCGAAGGCATCACTGGGGTAGATCAGGGTGCTGGCGTGGGTCATGCAACCGAGGTTGGCCATGACCATGCCAAAGCAGTGGTACAGCGGCACCGGCACGACCATGCGGTCGTGCTCGGTCAAGCCCAGGCTCTCACCCACCATGTACCCGTTGTTGAGGATGTTGTGATGGCTGAGCGTGGCGCCTTTAGGGAAGCCGGTAGTACCTGAGGTGTACTGGATGTTGATCGGGTCGCTGGGGCGCAGTTGCGCTTGGCGCGCGGCCAGGGTCTCAGGGCTGGTGTCGACAGCCTTGGCCTGCAGATCAGGCCAGGCGATAAACCCGCCCGGCGGATGGGCGGCCAGGCTGACCACACCCCGCAGTTCGGGCAGGCGTTCGCAGCTCAGTTCACCGGGCAGGCCTTTGCCCAGGCCCGGGACCAGGCTGACCAGCATGGCGTGATAATCAGAGGTCTTGAACGAATCGGCGCAGATCACCCAGCGACAGCCCGATTGGCTCAGGGCGTAGTCCAGCTCGCTGCTGCGATAGGCCGGGTTGATGTTGACCAGGATCGCGCCAACCTTGGCACTGGCGAACTGGGTGATACACCATTCGGCGCAATTAGGCGCCCAGATGCCCAACCGATCGCCCACTTGCACGCCCAAGGCAATCAGCGCGCGGGCGTGTTGATCGACCGCTGCGGCCAATTGGCGCCAGGTGTAGCGCAGGCCTTGATGACGCACCACCAGCGCCTCGCGCTCAGGGAAGCGGGCCACGGTGCTGTCGAAGGCGTCGCCGATGCACTGGCTGAGCAGCGGTTTGTCTTGTTGGCCTTGGGTATAGCTGGGCTGGGTCATGGTGATCTCTTGTTATTTTTAGGGTGTCGGTGCGGGCCTTATCGCGGGGCAAGCCCGCTCCCACGTAGCCAAGATACCAGCCGCGTGGGAGCGGGCTTGCCCCGCGCTGGGGAAGGCGCAAACAACCCACAACTACCTGACGAACACCTGCGGCGTGGTGGTCGACATGTCGCCACCCGGCAGCTTGATGTTGCCGACTTTCTCCAGCGTATCGGGATCGAACACTGCCAGATCGTTGAATGTCCCGCCCAGGTACAGCTTGCTGCCGCTGCGGTTGAACGCCACACAGTAATAAGTGTGGTCCAGATTCGCCGCCTTGATCAGCTTGCGCTCCTTGATGTCGTAGCGCGCCAGCCGATTGAGCACGCCATACATCTGGTTGGGATCTTTCGGCGAACGCAGTCCAGTGAAGTACAGCTCGGTCAGGTCGGCAAATTCCTGGGTGTGGGTCTTGCCGGTCTTGAGGTCCACGCTCAGGTAGCCATACAACAAATCGGCGGTGGCGGGGTCTTGCTTGTCGTCCTTGAACTTGGCGATGGTGTAGAGCATCGAGAACTCGTGCCGTGCGCTCTGGTGCGGCCAGAAGTACAGCACGTCCGGGGCGCTGTAGCCGGGGCGGTTCCAGTTACGTAGCGGCAACGCCACCTCGTACTTGCCATTGCTGACATCCAGCTTGTAGATGTCGGGGCCGGCGACGAACAGGCTGCCATCGTCGGCGGCGCGCATCAGGTACACCTGGCGCGGCATGGGGAAGCTGCGGACCGGCTTGGCGTTGAGGCCGTCGGCGGTATTGAACACTTCCAGGCGCGGCGGTTTGACCACGTAATGATCGTTCAGTCGCTGGCTTGGGTTGACCGTGGCATAGACCTCCTTGCCGTCCGGGCTGATGGCGAACGAGTACATGGCCTTGCCGATTTCGCCAGGGACGCTGGACAAGTTGGCGTGGAAAACGGTGTTGCAGCTGTCCAGGTCAATGCCGTAGATATCGGCAAAGTGGTTGTTCAGCACATAGGCGGTGCGGTTGTCCGGCGCCATCATCGCGGTGCCCGGGCCGAACGCGTCCGGCATGCGGCACGACTTGAATACGCTGTCGTTGGCCACATCCACCACGTGCAGGTTGTTCGGATAGTTGGTGACGATCATGTACTCGTGGCCAGGCGTCAGCGCAGCGCCGGCTTCAGCGGCCTGCGCCGAAGTCCAAGCGCCGGCACAGGCGGCGACGGTGAGCGCGAGCTGCGCGCAGAATCCAGGTTTCATGCGGTTTCCCCTTGTCGTTCTTGTCGGGCCGGTCACTTGTCTTTCGGGAATACGGTGCCCAGGTTGCGCCAGTCGTCCTGCGAGTTGCTCGCCTGGGCGTTCCAGTCCTGGTAGGTGCTCATCATGTCCGGCACCTGGGCCGGCCACCAGCAAGGGTCGGAGCAGCCATACAAGTCGGCTTCCATCGGCTGGCATAGCGAGCTGACGCCGCCAAAGGCGTCGACCTCCCACCCCGGGTCGGTGGTCGCGGTGCAACCGGCTACCGCGCTCATGGCCATGACTTCTTCGACCCGGTCCTCGGCGGCGGCTTGTTCAAGGATGCGCGCCTTGTTGTTCATTGCCTTCAAGTGCTTCATATCAATGTGCCTTGCGCGGAGTGATGTAGCGATCGATGAAAGCCGGGTTGACGGCCATGATGCGGCTGTAGACTTCGATGCCAAAGTCGACCCAGTCGCGCATCAGTTCGCAGTAGTGATAGGTCGGATGGGTCGGGTCGCCGTAGCGTGCGTAGCTCTCGTGGTAGCAGCCGCCCGAGCACAGGTTACGGATCCGGCAGTCGTCGCAGCCGGTGTTGCTGCGGTCCAGGCGCTGGGACAGGAAATCGTTAAGCTGCGCCTGTTTGACGCCCTGATGGACATTGCCGAAGGTCGGCAGGCTGGAGCCGGTGAAGCGGTGGCAGAGGTTCAACTCTCCCTGGTGATCGACCGCCAGCATCTTCAGCCCGGCGCCACACGGCAGCGCCTTCTTGTGGCCTTCATGGATGTCGGTGATCAGCTGGTGCAGGTTGGAAAAGCCAATACTGCGGTGTTCCAGGGCAGCCTCAAGATAGCGCCGACCGAGCGCTTTCATGTTGGCGAACACATGCACCAGTTCCTCGCCAGTCAGGTTGAAGTCGGCCATGTCGCCAGAGGTGACCGGGGCAAAGCCCACCTCGGCAAAGCCCATCTCGTTGAACAGGTGATTCCAGATGGTCTCAACGTCGGTGATGCCCCGGGTCAGCGTCACCCGCGCGCCGACCGGGCGGCTGGTGTAGCGCGAGAGCAGCATGTCGGCTTTGCGCCGCACCACGTCATAGGTGCCCTGCCCGCCAACGGTGATGCGATTGCGATCGTGCACGGTCTTCGGCCCGTCGATGCTGATTGACAAGCCGAAGCGGTGGGCGTTGAGCCAGTCGACGATCTCTTCGGTGAGCAGCGTGGCATTGGTGGTCATGATGAACTCCACCTCTTTGCCAGCCTCGGCGAAACGCTGCTCGCAGTAGGCGACCATGTGCTCGATCAGAGGCCGATTGGACAGCGGCTCGCCGCCAAAGAACACCACGCTGTAGCGGGTTTCATCGGGTGACTCCTTGAGCAGCATTTCCACCGAGGCCTCGGCGGTGGCAGTGCTCATTTTCTTGCCCGCCGAAGGCTTGTCCAAGTCTTCCTTGTAGCAATAGGTGCAGCTCAGGTTACAGCCGGTGTTGACGTTCAGTACCACAGTGTTCAGCGCGGTGCGCTCGACCCGCTTGAGGGCGATTTCCGGGGTGAGCGGCGAGCCATCGCTGACCACTTCCAGGGCGATCAGCTCGCGCAGGGTGTCTTCGATGTCCTGGCCGCTGAATTGCAGGCTCAGGCGCTGCACCAGTTCTTCAGCCGAGCAGCCTTGTTGACGCAAGCTGTCGATGATCCCGCCGGTGACTGCATCGGTGCTGAACAGCGAACTGCTGGGGATGTGAAAGAGCATGCGGTCGGCATCGACCTGCACTTCGTGCAAGTTGCGTTCGACCAGATTCAATTGTGCGCCCATGGCGACCTCCAGTAATCGATCCGTTAGTGACGCGCGTTGCTCGCCCTTATGGCAAAGGCGGGTTGTTCCAACGCTGCACGGTGACGATCAGGTGGCCTTCGCCCTGCTGGCCGCCGTCTTCGAGCTGGGCGATGACCTTCAGGTTGCCGGCGTTGTTGGTCATCATCTTGCGCTCAGGGTTGGGCCCGGCACCGGCCGGCATGAACACACCGTCGGGCTGCATGGCACCGGCGAACTTGACGTCCTCGTCCTCGATTGCCCGCTCGTTGAACGGCTCGACCTTCCACTTCGCCGGCAGGTAGCCGATGCGCAGTGGCTGGCCACTGGCGTCCTTGCCCCAGGCTTCAGCTTCGAAGCGGCCCTGAACCTTGGGCGTGGAGCCGCCATTTTCGCCAATCCGGGCGATGGAGAATGCCGGCACCACCTTGACCTGCTCGACCTTGTCGTAGACCGCCAGGGTCACACCTTTGAGCGCGCCAACGGCGACCTCGCGGGTGCCTGCGGCGGCGTCCTTGGCGGCGCGCGCCTTGACCCGGACCAGGGTTGCGCTCGACTCGAGCACCTCGCTCACCTCGACCCCAGCGCCGAGGTCCGGCTTGCCACTCAGGCCGCTGCCGACCAGGGTGATCTCGCTTTCAGCGCCGGCCTTGATGAACGCCGGCTGCACCGCCAGCAGGCGTGCCTTGCCCTCCTTCACCGCAGTGAAGTCCAGGCCACGCTCATCATGCTCGGCTTCGTACATGCGGCCCTTCATCTCACCATCGAGCGCGGCGAACACCTGGCGCAAGTTGGCCTCGCCGATCTTGACGTTGCCGCGCCACTCGTAGCCGTTGTAGAGAATTGCCGTACCGCTGCCGTTGAACGGCGTGCCGTCGGCATAGCTGCCCTTGACCTCGACCTTGAAAGTGTCCCCCCCGCCTGCACTAACGCTCATTACCCCGCGCACATCGCCCTTGGCCAGCATGTGCCCGCCAAACGCCCATTGCCCGGCCAACGCATCAGCCTTGGGCTTGGCCTGCTGCCACTGGCTCCAGGCTGGGTTGTCGAGGGGGAAGCGCTTGGCCAGGTCCGGCACCATTTGCTTGAGGGCGATGTCCAGCCAGTCGCGGTCACGCGCCTGGGCCTGGTACTCCAGGGACGGCCATTGGCCGAGGTGGAAGTTGACCAGATGTTCCCACTCCTGCGCCGGACGGCGCTGCAAGGCGACCCGGGCGCCGGAGTGGCATCGACCGCACATCTGGCTGAGCGGGTCATCGAACTGCTCGACCGTATTGAGCCGGCGCTCCATGGCGTAACGCACGCCTTCGGTTTCGCTAGGCGCCAGGCCCTGTTTGTCGGCCAGGTACTTGACCAGGGTGCGGCGGTCATCATCGCTGATCTGCAGGCCATGCATGACCTGCATGCGGCCGATGCTCATCAACCAGCCTTCCGGGGTCTTGCGCTGGTGGCTGATGCGGCTGTAGGCGTCATTGCCTTCGGGGATGTGACACCCCATGCACTTGGTTTGCAACAGGCTCGGGCCCTGCTCGGCCGCCATGGCCTGGGTGCCCAGCAGTGCGGCGGCGACCAGCGCCAGTTTGCCCGCATGCCGCCGGAGTCGAGTCGTCTTCAAGGTCAGACCTCCACGGTGTCGTTTCTTATCGTTTTTGTGCACGCCTGGGTACTGCAGGTGCATGTGACAGTTGCAATACAGGAAGTGTGCCAGCCTTGCCAAAGCTGTTTGATTTCAACTGCTTGGCTAGTTCGGCTGGACGATTGCCGCGGGTAGCCGGCGGGTCGGAACGTCCCATTTCGCGACTGAGTGTTTCACCTTGAGACAGCCCGCTGATGAATCCACAGTAATACCCTGTAGGAGATCACACAGCCCTTGCGGGTGTCGCGCAGGGAACAGAGTTCCAGCGTGGGAGCGGGCTTGCCCCGCGATCACCGGCAAAGCCGGTGCCAAACGCCGCATCGCGGGGCAAGCCCGCTCCCACGCTGCCGCAGTCAACTCAAAGAATTCTTTTTGTTCCATGAGCGCTGGCGCAGCAGTTGAACCAGGCCACCGGCAAGAAGTCGACGTGCTGTTTCACCCCCGTCTCACGCCGTCTCAATGTGCAACAGCGCGCCCCTGCAATGGCAGCGGTGCGCCAGGACAAACATCAGGTGGTTCAAAGGCTTAGGTCGATCTACAGCCCTTGGCACGGCCATTGCGCAAGCGCCTCTGACCATTCAATGACAAGAGGCACAGCCCCATGCTTTGTGATCTGCCCATCCTCCCCGCCACCCGCGCCTTTCTCGAACGCAAGCTGAAGATGCGCATTGGCGCCGACTGGCAAGACGCCGCCAGCGGCCGCACCATGACGTTCCGCAACCCGGCCACCGGCGAAGTCCTGGGCGAGGTGCCCTCGGCCGACCCGCAAGACGTCGACCGCGCCGTCGCCGCCGCGCGCCGTGCCTTCGATGATTCGCCGTGGAGCCGGGTACGCCCACGTGAGCGGCAGAACCTGCTGTGGCGCCTGGCCGATTTGATGGAGCGCGACGCGCAAATCCTCGCCGAGCTCGAATGCCTGAACAACGGCAAGAGCGCGGCAGTGGCCAAGGTCATGGATGTGCAATTGGCCATCGACTTCTTGCGCTACATGGCCGGTTGGGCGACCAAGCTTGAAGGCAGCACGGTCGAGCCATCGATGCCATTGATGCCGGACGAGCAGTTCCATGGCTTCGTGCGGCGCGAGGCGGTGGGTGTGGTCGGTGCGATCGTGGCCTGGAACTTCCCCCTGCTGCTGGCCTGCTGGAAGCTCGGCCCTGCCCTGGCGACAGGCTGCACCCTGGTGCTCAAGCCGGCTGACGAAACCCCGCTGACCGCGCTGAAACTCGCTGAACTGGTCGATGAAGCAGGCTATCCAGCGGGCGTGCTCAACGTCGTCACGGGCACCGGTTTGAATGCCGGCGCCGCGCTGAGCAGCCACCCTGGGGTGGACAAGCTGACGTTCACCGGCTCGACCGAGATCGGCAAGCTGATCGGCAAGGCGGCGATGGACAACATGACCCGGGTGACCCTGGAGTTGGGCGGCAAGTCGCCAACCATCGTCATGCCCGATGCCAACCTGCAGGAAGCTGCAGCGGGTGCGGCCATGGCGATCTTCTTCAACCAGGGCCAGGTGTGCTGCGCCGGCTCACGCCTGTATGTGCACCGCAAGCACTTCGACAATGTGGTGGCCGATATCGCCGGCATTGCCAACGGCATGAAGCTGGGCAGTGGCCTGGATCCGGCGGTGCAAATGGGCCCGTTGATCTCGGCCAAGCAGCAGGATCGGGTCACTGGCTACATCGACCTTGGCCGTGAACTGGGCGCCACCATCGCCTGCGGCGGCGAAAGTTTCGGTCCGGGCTACTTCGTCAAGCCGACCGTGATCGTCGATGTCGACCAGCGTCATCGCCTGGTGCAAGAGGAGATCTTCGGCCCAGTGCTGGTGGCCATGCCGTTCGATGACATCGATGACGTCGTGCGTATGGCCAACGACAACCCGTATGGCCTGGGCGCCAGCATCTGGTCCAACGACCTGGGCGCGGTGCACCGGATGATCCCGCGAATCAAGTCAGGCTCGGTCTGGGTCAACTGCCACAGTGCGCTGGATCCGGCGCTGCCGTTTGGTGGCTACAAGATGTCGGGCGTCGGCCGGGAGATGGGCGCGGCGGCGATCGAGCATTACACCGAGCTCAAGTCAGTGCTGATCAAGCTTTGAGTGTTCTTTGATCAGTTCCGGCCTCATCGCGGGGCAAGCCGCAGCGTGGTGATGCCCGTGGGAGCGGGCTTGCCCCGCGATGAGGCCGGAACAAGAAATACACCAACACAATAATAAGGAACATCCAAGATGCCCCGTATCCCCCGCCTGGCAATCACCGCCTTCACCGCCCTCGCCCTGCACACCGCCCACGCCCATGAACTGTACAACCAGGACGGCACAGTACTGAACGCCGACCTCGAAGCCCTGTTCGGCGTGTTCCACAGCGACGAAAGCTTCAACCAGGCCGGCAACCGCCAACCCGGCAGCAGCGCCTGGCGCGAGGGCTACATCAAGTACGGCCTCAGCGCCAGCCAGGCCCTGGCCGGCAGCGGTAGCCTGTACGGCGCCTTCAGCCTGGTCAGCTCGGCGACCTGGGGCGACGGCGATGCGGCCGGCCTGACCTTGGGCGATGAGCGCCGCACCGCCATCGAAGACGCCTACCTCGGCTGGCGCTCAGGCAGCCTCTTCCCAGCCCTGGGCGAAGACGGCGTGGATATTTCCGCTGGCCGCCAATTGGTGACCCTAGGCGACGGCTTCCTGATCCAGGGCGACCCGGTCAACCTCGGCAAGGTCGATTTGGGCGCCAATTTCAACCGCGGCGGCGCCTACTACCTGGCCGCGCGCAAGGCCTTCGACCGCACTGCAGTGCTGCGCATTGGCGGCAGCCAGGGCTGGCGTGGCGACCTGATGTGGCTCAAGTCCGACAACCATTACCAGGCCGACACCTCGCTGGCGGTGAGCAACCTTGAGCATGTCTCCGATGCAGGCACCGTCGGGCTGAGCTGGATTCGCGGGTTGGATGTCGACCAGCGCTACGCGCAGATTATGGGCCTGGAGCACCGCGATGGCATGGACACCGTGAGCCTGCGCGGGCGCGGCAGCCTCGGGGTCAAGGATCTGCAGCTAGCCGCCGAGTACGTCACCCAGGACCGCAGCGGCGGGCGCGAAGACGCCTGGTACCTGGAGGGCAACTGGACCTTCTCCGCGCTGCCCTGGTCGCCGACCGCCACCTACCGCTACAGCCGCTTCTCGCAAGACTTCGACCCGCTGTTCTATGGCCTGAGCCGTGGCTACGGCACCTGGTTCCAGGGCGAGGTGGCGGCCAACTATGCCGGGCCGTTCAACAGCAACAGCCAGGTGCACCACTTGGGCTTGAAGGCCAAGCCACGCGACAACCTGAGCGTCGGCGCGCTGTATTTCGACTTCGATACGCTCGATACCGACCAGGGCAACCTGGGCGGGCGCGAGCTGGATCTGTATGTCGAGTGGATGGTCACCGAGCACATCCTGATCAGCCCGTTGGTGGGCTACTACACGCCTGAGCGCAGCGCCGACAACGGCGGCGTGCAGATGGCCAGCCGTGATGGCGGCACCTATCTGCAACTGCTGGTCGGGACGTTCTTCTAGGACCATTGCAGACTGCGCATGGGTGGCCCAAGCGTTTAAACTCCAGCGCTTCTCAACCCCATCTGGAGCCTGCGGTGAACGTCAACGACGCCAGTTTCGAAGAACTGCTCAACGCTTTGCATGACGGCGTGTACATCACCGATGGCGACGGCAAGACGCTCAAGGTCAACCAGGCCTATGAGCGTCTGACCGGCCTGAGCAGCGCCGACCTGATCGGCCGGCTGATGCAGGAGCTGGTCAAGGAAGGCATCATTTCCCAATCGGCATCCCTGCGGGTGTTGCAGGAAGGCCGGCCGGTGTCGGTGATGCAAAGCCTGAGCAAAGGCAAGAAGCTCCTGGTCAGCGCCACACCGATTCTCGATGCCGAGCACCGAATCTCCTACGTCGTGAGCACCGTGCGCGACATGACCGAACTGCTGCGCATGAAGCATGAGCGCGATGAGCTGCAGCAGCTCAAGCAATTGCGCCACAGCACCGCGAAATTGCATGCAGGCCAGCGCGACAGCCTGTTGCACTCGCCGCTGATGGCCGACCAGGAGGTGTCCGGGCGAGTCTTCGCCTTGGCCCGACAAGTTGCCGATAGCACGGTCAAGGTCTTGCTCCAGGGCGAAACCGGGGTTGGCAAGACCCTGGTCGCGCAGTTCATTCACAACGCCAGCGGGCGTGCCGGCGAGCCATTCCTGGCGCTTAACTGCGGCGCCCTGCCGGAGAACCTGATCGAGGCCGAGCTGTTCGGCTATGCGCCCGGCGCCTTCACCGGCGCTGGCCCCAAGGGCAAGCGCGGCCTGCTGGAGTTGGCCCACAACGGCACCTTGTTCCTCGATGAGATCGGCGATCTGCCGCTGCCGGTGCAGGTCAAGCTGCTCAAGGTCATCGAAGAAAACCGCTTCATCCCGGTCGGCGGCCTGGAGCTCAAGGAAGTCGATGTGCGCATCATCAGCGCCAGCCACCACGACCTCAAGCAATTGGTCGCCGAAGGCCGCTTTCGCGCCGACCTGTACTACCGGCTCAACGTGGTGCCGATCACTATCCCGGCGCTGCGCGAGCGCAGTGAAGAAATCCCGCCGCTGCTGCATTACTACCTCGACAGCTTCAACAGCCGCTACCAGCGCCAGGTGCAATGGAGCCTGGCGGCGCTGGATCTTTTGTGCGAGTACGCCTGGCCGGGCAACATCCGCGAGTTGATCAACATCGTCGAGCGCCTGGTAGTGACCAACCAAAGCGGCACCATCGAAGCGCTGGACCTGCCCGAGGAGATCCTCGACCTCAGTCGGCAGAACACCGACGACAGCCGCCTGCCGCTGCGCAAGGTGCTGGAAAACGCCGAGCGTGCTGCGATCCGTGCCGCGCTACAGACGCACAAGACCACCCGCCTGGCCGCCAAGGCGCTGGGCGTGAGCCAGGCGACCGTGGTGCAGAAGATGAAGCGCTGGGAGCGCTCTGATTAGGATTTCAATCATCCCCGGCGATAACGATCAAAAAGCTAATCGCCAGCGCCCCGTGCACAGCCGGTAAAACCCCATGCCTGCCTCGCCAAGCCGCACCGCACGGGGCTTGGCGCATCTTGGCACAGCTTTCGCTATCTGCTCTGGCACGTCTTCCACTACAACAATGCACACAGGACGCGCCTAATGAGCATTTCTGCCTTCAAGATCGCCAACAAATTGATCACAGGCCCCGCGGCCATCGAACAACTGGCCGCTGAGCTGACCCGCCTCAAGGTCGACAACCCGCTGATCGTCACCGATGCCATCCTGCTCAAATCCGGCACCGTCGACCTCGCCCTGGCGCAGCTCGGCGCCCGCCCCTACGGCATTTTCGATCAAGTCCAACCCGAGCCGGAGATCGCCATCGTCGAGGCCTGCACCCGCGCCTACCGTGAGGGCGGCCACGATGGCGTGATTGGCCTGGGCGGCGGCAGCGCAATCGATATCGCCAAAGGCGTCGCAGCGTTCGCCGGGCATGCAGGGCCGCTGGCTGAATTGTTCGGGGTTGACCTGGTCACGCGCAAAGGCCCGCCGTTGATCGCCATCCCGACCACGGCCGGCACCGGCTCGGAAGTGACCAATGTGGCGATCTTTTCCGACAAGCAAGCACAACTCAAGAAAGGCATCGTCAGCGACTACCTGCTGCCAGACGTGGCCCTGGTCAGCCCGAGCATGACCCTGACCTGCCCTAGGAGCGTGACCGCTGCCAGCGGTGTCGATGCGCTAGTGCATGCGATCGAGTCGTACCTGTCGGTCAACGCCTCGCCGATCACCGACGCCATCGCCCTGGGCGCTATCAAGCTGATCGCCAAGGCGCTGCCCAAGGCCTACGCCAATCCGACCAACCTCAAAGCGCGCGAAGACATGGCCACCGCCAGCCTGATGGCCGGCATGGCATTTGGTAACGCTGGGGTTGGCGCGGTGCATGCGCTGGCCTATCCGCTGGGCGGTCGCTTCAACATCGCCCACGGCGTCAGCAACGCCTTGCTCCTGCCCTACGTGATGGCCTGGAACAAGCTGGCCTGCGTCGAGCGCCTGCGCGACATCGCCGCCGCCATGGGCGTGCGCGTGGCCGAGCTGAGCGACAAGCAAGCCGCCGATCAGGCGGTTCAGGCCATGGCCGAGCTGTGCGCGGCGGTGGATATCCCCTCGGGCCTGCGCAGCTTCAACGTGCCTGCCGACGCTATCCCGGCGATGGCCGAAGAAGCCAGCAAGATCGACCGTTTGATGCGCAACAACCCGCGCCAGCTGAGCGCCGCCGATATCGAGCAGATCTACCGCGCAGCCTACTGATTAGCGAACTCGACGCCCAGCCAAGCGGCTGCGGCGTCTGCCATTACAAAACCAATAAAACAGGTGCACCCAATGACCACTCCTGCTGAGCCGCGGGGCGAAAGCCCGTACATCCCGCTGGGCCCGTTCAAGGTCCGCTTACCGTTCATTCACTACCGCATCGAGCTGCCGGACTACCTGCAAGGCTTGCTGATGTGCGCGGTGGACCTGGCCGCCATTCCGCTGATGACCGAGCTGCTGGGCATGCCCTTTGAAGTGGCGCTGGCAGTAGTGATGCTCAACGGCCTGCTCTACCTCACCCACCATTTGCTCGGCGACCCGACGGTGCCGGGCTGGATCACCCCGGCGGTGCCGCTGCTGATGGCCTACTGCGCGCAGTTTTCCGAAGGCCCGGAGCGGGTGCATGCGCTGATTGCCTTCCAGTTGATGCTCGGCGCGTTCTCGATAGCCCTGGGCGCGACCGGGATGGCCAAGAAGGTGGTCGAGTATGTGCCTTCGGCGATCAAGTCGGGGATCATCGTCGGCGCGGGCTTGAGTGCGGTGATCGCGGTGTTCCAGGTCGGTGGCAAGTTCAACGTCCTGCCGTGGACCATCTCGATTGCCGTGGGCATCGCCTTCTACCTGATCTTTTCCCAGCACTTCAACCAGCTCAAGCAACGCAACCGCTTCTGGTGGAACTTCGCCAAGCTCGGCATCTTGCCGATCATCCTGTTGGCGGTAGTGATTGCGCCGCTGTTCGGCGAGGCGCCCTGGCCGACCATCCAGTGGGGCATCAGCACGCCAGATTTCGCGGGTCTGTGGAACAACTACACCGTGTTCGGCCTGGGCATGCCACCGCTGTCGATGTTCATTTCGGCCCTGCCGACCATGCTCGCGGCGTACATCATCGTGTTTGGCGACGTGCTCAGTGCCAAATCGCTGCTCGATGAGGCTGAAACCGTGCGCACCGATGAGGTGGTCGACTACAACGCCGACCGCGCGCACCTGATCTTCGGCGCACGCAATGCGTTCATGAGCATCTTTGGCCCGGACGTGGCCATGTGCGGGCCGAAATGGGCGGCCATGCTGGTGGTGGTCATCGAGCGCTTCAAAGGCGGGCCGAAGGCGATGCAGTCGATCATCGGCGGGGTCGGCTCGTTCCGCTGGGGCACCAACACTGGCTTGTTGCTACTGCCGGTGGTGACCTTGGTGCAGCCGATCCTGGGTGTCGCGCTGTCGCTGACCCTGCTGATCCAGGGCTATGTCAGTGTGCGCCTGGGCATCCTCGAAGCGCGCAGCCAGCGCGACCTGGGGATCGCAGGGGTGATCGGCGCAGTGCTGGCAATCAAGGGCGCCAGCTGGGCGTTCGGCATTGGTGTAGTGCTGTGCCTGCTGATCTACGGCAAGAACTTCTTCAAGGGTGAGGTGGACGGCACCTTCGCCAAGGATGTGAAGGCTGTCGGGGGTAACGCCGAACCTGGCGTTCAACCGGCTCCAGCTGCCAAACGGGTAGAAGCAGTAACAGACTGACTGACCTGGCTCAGTGGGCTGCCATGCAGCCCACTTTCAGCGATAACCCTGCTCTGCCAACCAGCGCCGCAGCATGCCCTGCTGATCCGGCGCTCGGCCACTCAACACCTCATCGATAGCTGCGCCCGCCTGCAGCTTGGCCACCAACGGCGCCAGCTCGATGCCCTGCAAATGCCAGATGCCCAGCGGCTGATCGGCAGTCACCACCACTTCGGTTTGGTCCACCCAACCATCGCGCAGCACCGGCCGACGCTCGATACGCACTGCGCTCCACTGCGCCGCTACATGCATCGGCTGCTCATCCGGCCAGTCCTGGCGGTTGCGCCAGAATGGCTGGCCGCCCAGGCGCTGCTCCTGACGGTAGAAATCGCGCCCCATCCGGGCAAAACGCAGGAACAGTTGCTCGATCCGCTGCTGATGAAATTGCCGTGCCAGCGCCGCCCGTTCAGGCATGCGCAGCAGGGTGTTGATCACCACCGGCGCCTGCAATGCCGAGGACAACGACTGGAAGATCCCATTCCCCGACAATGGGTCAACCGCCATTGCCGCATCCCCCACCCGCAACCAGTCACTGCCCGCACAGTCCCCAGCGAGGATCGCTGTGCTGCTACGTGCGTGGACTGGGGCGGGTTGCAGGGCCTGCGGGTCGAACAGTTCGCGGACCAAGGCCGACTGCCTGCGCCGGTCGGCGCAGTACCCGGGCAACTGTGCCCTGCCGGGCAGGCCTGCAGCGCCGGCGTCCAGGGTGATCTGCCAGTAGCAGCGGCCGTCGGCCAAGCGCGCCATCCACGCCCAGCCATCGTCCAGGCTTTCCACCGCCGAGGCTGGCGGGCCTGGGGTCGATTGCCAGAGGTTGAGCAAGCTCACGGTCTCCGGGCCGCGCAGCCGATCACTCGCCAGCGGTGCCTGGCGGCCACGTGCCTCGACCAAAAACCCACCCTGCAACACTGGGCCGTGCTCCAGCTTGACCTGGTAGCCGTGCTCGCGCTGCACCTCGCGCACCCGGCCTTCGACCAGCACCACCCCGGCGCGGCGCAGTTCATCGCGCAAGGCCGCGTCGAAGCGCTGGCGATCGAGCAAGAACTCCTGGTTAAGCTGCAACTGCTCACCGTTCCAGCGCACATGACGGGTGGCCGGCATTGCCGCTTGGCCCAGCGCGCCACCGAGCCCGGCATGGCGCAGCGCATCCAGCACCCGCTGCGAGACGCCTTCAACGGCGGCGAAGCGGCGCCAGTCGGACACCAGCGTAACTGGGTAGCCCAGCCGGCGCAGGCCAATCGCGCAGGCGGCGCCAGCGGGGCCTGCGCCGAGGATCAGGATCGCTGTTTCAGGCATCCACGACACCTCGGCGCTCCGGGCCAATAAACGCTGCGTGGCGGCGCAACCGGTCCAGCACCTGCTGGGCGTCCATCTGCGGCTGATCGCGCAGCATCGCGGCAATCCGCCCGGTCAACGCTGCACAAGCCATGCTCGCACCAGCAGAACCCTGCCCGCCCATATGCCCGCCAAAGTCAGCCTGGGCGCTGTTCAACCACGACCATTGCCCGGCAGCGCAGCGGGCATCCCCGGTGATACGGATAACCCCCGGATAATTGGCCGGATACACCGGCATGCCCTGGGCAGGGCTGGAGGCGCACAACAGCACTCCAGCCGCCTGAGCCTCGGCGCAGGCCTGGCGCAGCACCGGGCGGTCCTGGTGCAGGCCGAGGCTGAGGTTGACCACACTGACCCCCTGCTCGACCAGCCACAACAGCGCCGCAGCCACCTGGAGCGCACTGGTGCTGCCGTGCTGCTGAAACACCTGGGCCATCAGCACCGGCACCCGGCTCGCTTCACGGCGCAGCCGCGCCAGCACGGCAGTGCCGTGGCCCAATTGATCGGCCAACGCCTCTCCCTCGCGCAGCACGCCGTCGTCCAGCCAGAACCTGCGCGCACCCAGCAAGCCTGCCGCCTGGTCGGGCGAGCAGCCGCTGTCGATCACCCCGACCCGCAGCTCAGCGCCCATGGCCAGCCGTCTCCAGCGGCAACACCTGCAATTGCCCTTCATGCAAATGCAAACGCAACTGGGTATCGGCCAAGGTCGAGGCACGGTGGCTGATCAGAATCCGCGTACGCCCGGCGAATAGCTGGTCGATGGCGGCGATCACCTCACGCTCGGTGGCTTCGTCCACCGCCGAGGTGGCTTCATCGAGCACCAGAATGGCCGGTTCCTGGAGCAATGCCCGGGCAATCGCGATGCGTTGCTTTTGCCCACCAGAAAGCTGTTGGCCGCGCTCGCCCAGCAGGCCATCGAGGCCCAGCGGCAGGCTTTGCACCAGGCTGTCCAGTTGGGTCAACTGCACCACCTGTTCAAGTTGGGCGCGGCTGGCCTCGGGGGCGCTGTAGGCCAGGTTCTGCGCCAGGGTGCCGCGAAACAGCACGATGTCCTGGCTGACCACCGCGATACGGCGGCGCAGCGCGCCCAGGTCGAGTTCGCGCAGGTCGGCGCCATCGAGCAGAATGCGTCCGGCATCGGGGTCGTAGAAGCGTTGCAACAGGTCGATCAGCGTTGACTTGCCGACCCCGGAGGCACCACTGATGGCCACCTTGAGCCCGCCCGGGATGACCACGTCGACCTCCCGCATTACCGCACCCTGGCGCCCGGCATGGGAGAACTGCACGCGTTCCAGGCGCAGCTCGCCCGTCCCTTGCGGCATCGGTCGCGGCACTGGCACCTCGCGCACGGCCACCGGCTCCTGGCGCAGTTCCATCACCCGCCCCAGGCTCACCGCCATCCGCTGGATTGCCACGTACAGCCCCAGCAGGCTCTGCACCGGCCCCACCGCCATGCCCATGTAAGTCGAAAACGCGATCAACGCCCCCAGCTGCCAGGTGCCCTGGATCACCCACCAGCCGCCGATCAGAAACGCACAGGCGCGGCACCACGACGTCAGCGTGCCAGGCACTGCCTGGGTAAAGAACTCGGTGACCTGCACCTTGAGCAACTGGCCCATATACCCCTGGCCAAGCTGATCCAGCCGCCCGGCCTCGCGGGCCTGTTGGCCTGAGGCCTGGATGAACTTCATTGCCGGCAGGGTTTCGACCAGAAACGACGAGACATCCGCCGAACGCTCACGCAGGCTGCGCACTTCACGCTCGACCTTGCGCCGCATCCAGCGCAGCCACAGCACCTCGATCGGGATCAACAACGCCAGCAGCAACGACAGTTGCCACGACAGCATCAGCATCAGCGTGACCGCGCCGATCAGGCCGATCACGCTGGACACCGCCGAGAACAGCGAATCCACGGCAAAGCGCTGGATCTCGGCGACATCGCCGTCCAGCCGCGACAAGATATCGCCGGTACGTCGGCGGCCATAGAAGGTCGGCGATAACTGCTGCAGGTGCCGATAGAGGTCGTCGCGCAAGGCGAACAGGATGCGCCCAGACAGACGCGTGTGCAGGTAGCGATTGACCCCGGCCAGCACGGTGCCGAGCAGGCCGGCGACGATCATGATCGCCGCCATGTGCCACAAGGTCTGGTAATCGCGCGCCAGCAGGCCTTCATCGATCAGGGTCTTGACCAGCCAGGGCTGGGCCAATGCCAACAGCGAGGCGCTCAGGGACAACCCTAGCAGCACGGCAATCGCCTTGCGCTGTGGGCGGACAAAGCCATACAGCCAAGCCAGTGCCTGGCGCATCAGCAGCGGATCGCTGGTTTCGATCAGCCTGGAAAATAACCCGCCCATGGCTTAACCGCGCAGCTGCTTGAGTTTGCGATAGAGCGTCGCGCGGCTGATGCCCAAGGCTTCGGCCGCAGCCGACACATTGCCCTGGTGACGCGCCAGGGCGCCGCGAATCAGCTCCAGCTCGTTCTCGCGCAGGCTGCCAGAAGGCGCCGCGCCGTTGGCCAACTCGTCCAGCAGGCAATCAGTCAAATGCTCCAGACCCAGCAACTGCTCGCCGTCCTCGCGCATGGCCAAGGCGGTGCGCAAGACCATCTCCAGCTGGCGGATGTTGCCCGGCCAGTCGAAGCCATCGAGCAGTTCGGCCAGGGCCGGGTCGAGCGACACGCCCTTGGCGCCGAACTTGTCCAACAGGCCTTCGATGATGCCGGACAGGTCATCACGCTCACGCAACGCCGGCAAGCGCAGGGATACCCCGTTGACTCGGTAGTACAGGTCTTCACGGAACTGCTGCTCGGCCAGCAAATGCTTGAGGTCGCGGTGAGTGGCGCAGATCAGCGCGACATCGATATCCTGCTCCTCCCCTGCGCCCAGCGGCGCTACCCGGCGCTCTTGCAGCACCCGCAGCAGGCGCGCTTGCAAGGCCAGCGGCATGTCGCCAATCTCATCGAGGAACAGCGTACCGCCATGGGCCTGCATCAGCCGGCCGATCATGCCGCCACGGCGTGAGCCGGTGAAGGCGCCTTCGCGGTAGCCGAACAATTCGGATTCGATCAAGCCCTCAGGGATCGCCGCGCAGTTGACCGCCACGAACGCCTTGTCGGCACGCGGGCTGGCTTGATGCAAGGCACGGGCGACCACTTCCTTACCGGTACCGGTCTCGCCCAGCAGCAGCACCGGTAGCCCATTGACCAGGCCCTGGCGGGCCATGCGCAGGTTGCGCGCCAGGCGCGGATCGCCACCGGCCAGGCTGTCCAACGCGGGGGATTTACTTGAAGGGGCAGGCTTGCTCGCCGGCACGCTGCCATTGAGGTTGCTGTGTCGCGGCAGTTGCAAGGCGCGGAAGAAGAACTCGCCCTTGGCGGTCTGCACACTGCTCACGCCGTTTTGCCACAGCCGGGCAATAAACGCGGGCGAACGTTCGCCGAGCAGATCGCTGCAGCGTCGGCCGATCAGGGCCTGGCGCGCCACCTGCAGCAGCTGGCAGGCATTGTCGTTGGCCGCCAGCACTTCGCCCTCCAGGCTCAAGGCCAACAGCCCCTGCCAGGCACTGGTCAGGTACTGCGCGCGGCTATGAAACGCCAGCACCAGTTGCTCGGGATGGCACAGGCCGAACAGCCGGCTTTCGATGTTGCCCGCGGCGAGCATCAAGGTGCAGAGGCTGTCCTGGGGCTGGCTCATCACCCCTTCGCGGGTGACATCGAGCACGCCGATCACCTCGCCACGCGGGTCGCGCAGTGGCACCGAGGTACAAGAGAAAGGGCTGAGCCGGTCGAGGTAATGTTCGCCGCAATTGATCAGGGTTGGCCGTCCTTCTACTACGGCCGTGCCGATGGCATTGGTGCCGCGCAGGGCTTCGCTCCAGCAACTGCCAGGGTGCAGGTCGCGCAGGCCCTCGCGGTTGAGCACATGTTTCTGGCCTTCGATGGCCAGGACGTTGGCCTGGGCATCGCCGAGGATGACGATACCGCTCTTGCCCTGGCGCTCGACCAGGTAGTCCAGTTCAGGGGTCACGGCGTCGATCAGCAGCCGGTTGTGTTCGAGCAGTGCGCGCAGGTCGAGGCTTTGCTGCATGCCCAGGCCGACCTGTTCGCCTTGCAGGCAGTCCAGGCCATGACCCAGGCTGCGGCGCCAGGAGGCATCGATTTCGTCACGCAGCATCCCGGACGGCAGTTCGCCTTCGCGGGCCAGTCTGAGACGGGCCTGACGGGATTCGTGCAGCGGATCTTGGGCGTTTGTTATAGGTAATTGTCGCGCCATTGTTTTACTCCAGCGGTGCCCCAGCCACGCTGAGACATCGGGCCACGGAATTTCCTGCAGTGTGCGTCAGAATCAACCAAGCGTCATCAAGGTAGGCCTGAGGGTGGCATAAGGTTACGTATACGTAAAGGCAGGCAATTGTACGTCGTCCACTGAGCGCATTGACCCGCTAAACGGCCCCGGAGGATAGCCAATCCCTCCACCCATTTCCCCAATGCTGGGGACCACCGCCCACCCAGCGCACACCCAAAGCCCCCTGCCCTTCAGGGCTACAAGCCTTGCCCCACAAGGGCTGCACGCCTATCACCAAGAACTGGCACGGCTGTTGCCCATACCCCCTCAGACGCCCCAACCCCTTGGGCCCGTTTGCAGGAGGGATTGACTCATGCACCGACCGATACCCCACCCGCTGGCAGTGGCGATCCTCGCCGGCATGCTCCAGCTTCCGGCCCAAGCTGCACTCTATGCAGTCGACCCTGGGCCTTATCATCCTGAAACCGGCGGATTCGCCTCGTGGTACCAGGACAGCCACGGGCGCACGCTCGACCTGTGCCTGTCCAAGGCGGTCAGCTCGCGGGTAGCAGGCGCCCCCGGCGCACCGTCGTACATGTGTACGCTGCTGCCGACCCCCGGGGTGTTCGACGACACCCAGCCAATCGTGTTTCCCAGCAACTTCCCCGACGAGACCTTCTGGTTTACCGCCGATGCGGCCATCGTCGACGATGCCCGTGGCATCGACCTGAGCTTCGGCACGGCTATCGAGGCGGCGTTCGCCGCCGAAGAGCCGGTCGAAGGCGACCAGGTCAGCTTCGCCCGGGTGCGGATCCGCGTCGATGTACCGGTGGCCGGCACCTACATCATCACCCACCCCTATGGCGTCGACGTATTCGACGTGCCTGCTGCCGGCCGGCGCGCGATCAACATGACCCGCGACATCGGCATTGCTGGCGCCGGCGACTTCAGTGGCGCGCTCAAAGGCGATGTCGGGCCGTTCCTGCGCAGTGTCAACGGTCCCTACACCGAAACCAACCCGCTGACCGGCGCCAGCGAACGCTACATTGGCGATCCGAACCTGGAAGAAGCCGTGACCGGCAGCCCGTTCAACACCAACTTCGTGCGCATCGAAGGCCCCAACGGCATCGACCTGCGCACCGAGCTGTTCTCGATCTCCGGCAAGCTGTCCACCGTCGAGCGCCCCACCCCGCTGATTCCTTTGCGCAGCACCTACTCGCGGCACACCGACAATGGCGACCTGCGCGCGCAGCAGGACGTGTTCGTCATGGCCCCACCGCCACCGGCCACGGTCAGCCTGACCAGCCAAAGCCCGAGCCAGTCGCTGACCGAGGCCAATGGCACCGGCGCCTGGTACGTGCAGTCGGCCCTCAACCCAACCCTGCCCACCACCTTGGTAGTCAATGCCGACAACAGCGTGGCCATCGCCAGCAGCACCCCAACCAACGCCAACCTGGCGCTGACTGACCTGGTGACCATCAGCCGCGCGGAATACAGCCTGGCCAGCGGCCAGCTGACCCTGGTCGCCAGCAGCAGCGATGAGACCTCGCCGCCGGCGATGACGGCCAGCACCCTCAATGGCGCGCTGATCGGCAGCCTGGCCGGCAATGGCGCAGTGAAAACATTGATTACCGGGCTCTCGCCGATCCCGCCGGCCTCGGTCACGGTGACCAGCGCCCATGGCGGCAGCGACAGCGAAGACGTGGTGCTGGTGCCATGAACAGACAACGGCCGTACCTCCAAGGAGGCATCATGAACACATGGTCACGCCGCACGCTGTACGCAGCCGGGCTCTCCTTTACCCTGAGCAGCGTGGCCTGGGCCGCGCTCAGTGAAGTCGATCCTGGTCCTTATACCTTGGCCACCGGGCGCTACCCGATGTGGTACAAGGACGCCAACGACCTGGCCCTCGAACTGTGCCAGTCGCGCGCTACCAGCTCGCGGGCACCCGGTGCGCCTGGTGCACCTGCCTACATGTGCACCCTGCTGCCAGAGCCAGGCATCTATGACGATGCCCTGCCACTGGTGTTCCCGGATAACTGGCCGCCAGAAATGTTCTGGTTCCTGGCCGAGACCTCGATACCGCAAGTGGGTAATAGCGGCTACGAGCTGGAAGTCTATGTGGCCGGTATCGAGGCGGCATTCGCCTCGGAGAATCCGGTCGATGGCGACCAGCAGAGCTTCGCCCGCATCCGCATCCGCGCCTCGGTACCCACTGCCGGCACCTACACCATCACCCACCCCTACGGGGTCGAGAGGGTCACGGTCGCGGCAGGTGGACGGCGTGCGATCAACATCACCCGCGACATCGGCATCGGCGCCCCAGGCAACTTTACCGGTGCACTCAACGGCAACATCGGGCCGTTCCTGCAGCGCGCCGCCGGCCTGGTGACCGAGGTCAACCCGGACACCAGCGCCATCGAGACCTTCATCGGCGATCCCAACCTCACCGAGGCGGTCGTCGGCAGCCCGTTCAATACCAACTTCGTGCGCATCGAGGGCCCTCCTGGGCAGATCGAAACCAACCTCTTCAGCGTCTCCGGCAAGGTGCTCGACCCGCGTGAGCAAACCCCGGCGGAGCTGCAACGTGCCACCTACCAGCGCAACGGCGCCGGTACCCGCGTCGAGGTCTTCGCCAAGGCGCCGAACAGCGCCAGCCTGTGCCTGCGCAATGGCCTGGCGCTGGTCGGCTCACCGGCCTCCCCTTGCCAATTCAGCATGTTGGCCGACAACAACGGGCTGTTCTTCAACCAGCAATTGACCCAGGCCGCACCGCCGCCAGTGGTGGTGGTCACCGCCAGCAGCGCGACCGGCGCCACCCGCCCGACTTCGCTGTCGAGCAAACTCACCGACGTGGTCAAGGTGCGCACCGCACGCTATGACTGGGCCAACAAACGCCTGCTGATCGAAGCCAGCTCCAGCGATGAAGTACAGGTGCCTGACCTGGTCGCCCAAGGCTACGGGCGCATGTCCAAATCCGGCACGCTGCAAAGCCTGACGGTCAATGGCCTGACCCAGCCTCCAGCAACGGTCACCGTCAAGTCCGCCCACGGCGGCAGCGATGTCGAGCCGGTGATCGTAGTCGGCAGCGCACCGGTCGAAGCCGAGAACCAGCCACCGCTGGCCCAGGCCGACAGCGGCAGTACCAGTGTCGGCGTGCCGCTGACCCTGAACCTGCTGGCCAACGACAGCGACCCGGACCTCAACGTGCCCCTGGCGATCACCGACCTGACCCAACCCGGCACCGGCCTGGGCTCGGTGGTGCTCAACGGCACGACCGCGATCACCTACACCCCACCGCCCGGCGCCGCCTCGCCGCTGGTGGCCACTTTCAGCTACCGCGCCCAGGACAGCAAAGGCCTGAAATCGGAGCTGACCACAGTGACCATCAACGTCGCGCCCAACCAGGCCCCCACGGCGGTTGCTGAAACCGTCACTACCCTGGGCGTACCGCTGACCATCAACGTGTTGACCAACGACACCGACCTGGAAGGCAACCTGCCATTGACCGTCGCCAGCGTCGGCCAACCAGCACCTGGTCGAGGCACCGTGACCACCGATGGCACCACGGTCACCTATACCCCGCCAACCACCGTCACCACGGCCTTCACCACGACCTTCACCTACGTGGTGCGTGACGCGGTAGGGGCGTTGTCCAGCCCAGGCACGGTCACGGTACAGGTGTCGCCACGCCCAGTTGCAGAGAACTTCGCGGTAACCGCCGCCACGGTCTCGGCGCGCTCCAACAACCGTTACAACTGGGACATCAGCGGCACCTCGTCGGTGACCACCGGCAACACCATCACCGTGCAGGTGACCACGCCGAGCGGCCTGGTGACCCTAGGCACCACCACCGTACCGGTGACCGGTCGCTGGCGCCTGGCGGTGAGCAACAGCACCACGGTGATCCCAACGGCCACGCCATCGGCCACCGTGCGCAGTAGCCAAGGCACTACCCGCACCGTGCCAGTGGTCGTGCAGTAACAGCTGCCAAGGAGAACGCCATGAACCGCCTGTACCCGCTGCTGCTGTGCCTGGCCCTGAGTGGCCAGGCTGCCTGGGCCGACGACCTGATGGACAACGCCGACCTTGCCGCCGGCAACGACCTTGGCGAACCGCTGATCGTGCGCCTGCTACCGGCAGGTTCGGGCCAGGCAGCAGTCATCGAGCAGCAAGGCACGGGCAACCGCGCCGCCCTCGACCAGAACGGTCAGGCCCTGCTGGGCCGGATCGTCCAGGCCGGGGGCGCGCAGGAGGCGTACATCCTGCAAGACGGCAACGACCTGATGGCCTCGATCAGCCAACAGGGTTACGGCAACTCCGCATCGATCCGCCAGAGCGGCAGTAGCAACAGTGCTGCGATCGAGCAGATCGGCAACAACAACAGCGCCAGCATTGAGCAGGCCGGCACGGGGCTGACCAGCGCCGTGACCCAAGCCGGCAATGGCCAACACGTACAGATCACCCAATATCGATAGACCTGGAGGCACCACCATGTTCAAGCTCGCACCTTTAAGCGCCGCGATAGTCCTGACCCTGGCCGGCCAGGTCATGGCCGACGACAGCACCTCGACGCAAAACCAGCTCGGCGCCGACAACAGCGCTGAAGTCAAACAGACCCAGTCGTCGTTCGCCTCGGCAACCCAGAACCAGACTGGCCAAGGCCACTACCACGTAGCCGTGCAGGACAACAGCACCAGCCACATCAACCAGAGCGCCACCGGCTCGAAGAACGCCGGCTACGGCGAGCAACTGTTCGAGCAAGGCAGCCAGATCACCCAGCAATCGGGTGGCAGCCTCAACGACAGTTTGTCCAGTCAGTCTGTAGGTGAAAGCAACCAGTCCTTGCAGACCCAACAAGGCAGTGCCAACAAATCGATCGTGTTCCAGGACACCCAAGTGGGCAGCCACGCCACCACCATGCAGTGGGGCGATCGTAACGAGGCGGTGGTCGAGCAAATGTTCGGTGGTACCAACAACAGCGCGCTGATCATGCAAGGGGGTACCGACAACTTTGCCGCCGCAGAGCACCTCTATCATCAGGACGGGAATATCCAGATCTTCCAAGAGGGCAAGGGCAACTGGGCCTACGGCGACCAGCGTGATGGTTTTGCCGGAGTCATCGGCATCAACCAGCATGGCGACGGCAACTCGGTGGAGGTCTGGCAAGGCAATCAGACCGACAGCCAGGCCAGCGTCAACCAGAGCGGCGAGCGCAACGAAGGCTACATCGACCAGAGCTTCGGCGAAGCCAACCTGGCCAGCCTGAGCCAGAGCGGCACCGCCAACGCCAGCTGGTCCGATCAGTTCGAGACCAACAACTCGGTCACCAGTATTTCGCAGAACGGCAACAACAACCTGCACTTCACCTACCAGACCGGCGACAACCACAACCTGAGCATCACCACCACCGGCAATGGCAACAAGATCATGGCCAGCAACTGGAAGGGTGACAAAGCCGGGGGCCAGTTCGGTACTGCGCAACGCGCCGAAATCAACCAGAACGGCTCGCTCAACAGCGTCAACCTGACCCAGGACGGCGCCAACCAACTCGCCCGCCTCAACCAGAAAGGCGTGGGCAACGAGATGCAAACCAATCAGGTCGACAGCAACAACGAGCTGTACTTCGAACAGAACGGCACCGACAACCTGCTGATCGCCGATCAGCGCGGCACCGACAACTACGCCACCGGCCTTTCCGCTGGCACCGGTAACACCATCACCCTGGAGCAATCGGGCTACAGCAACCAGAGCTATACCAACCAGCTGTATGGCAGCGGTAACGAGGCCACCCTCAAACAGACCGACAGCTACAACGTCGCCTACGTGACCCAAGGCGGCAATGCCAACCAGGCATTCGTCGACCAGAGCGGCGCCAACCAGAGCGCCACCATCACCCAATTCGGCAACGCCAACCTGGCGACCGTCAACCAGCAGTAATCCCTCCCCCTTGGACCGTGGCGCTCACTCCCTGGCGCCGCGGTTCCTTTTTATCGCCTCTGGCGCTGTGGTGATTGGCCGACAGCGATACAATGCGCCTACCTCCCCCCGAAGCCACCGGCATGATTCAGTCCGACCTCGACCTGTTCGGCCCGCAGCCGCAGCGCCTGGCCAGTCACACCGTGCTATTGCCAGGCTTCGCCCTGGGCGACGTCGAGGCGCTGCTCGATGCCCTGCGCCCGGTGCTGCGCGCCGCACCGTTTCGCCACATGCATACGCCGGGTGGCTTGCGCATGGCGGTAGGCCTGAGCAACTGCGGCAGCTTGGGTTGGGTCAGTGATCAGCACGGCTATCGCTACAGCCCAATAGACCCTGTCAGCGGCAAACCCTGGCCCGCCCTGCCCCAGGTTTTGTTGGCGCTCGCTGCCCGGGCCGCCAGTGAAGCAGGGTTCGACGACTTCGTGCCCGACGCGTGCTTGGTCAACCATTATTTGCCCGGGACGCGTTTGAGCCTGCACCAGGACCGAGACGAGCACGACTTCGGTCAGCCTATCGTGTCGGTCAGCCTGGGCTTGCCGGCGGTATTTCTGTTTGGCGGGCTACAGCGCGCCGATCGTACCCAGCGCATTGCCCTGAACCATGGCGATGTACTGGTCTGGGGTGGCGAGGATCGATTGCGCTTTCATGGCGTATTGCCCATCAAGCCCGGCGTGCATGAACGCCTGGGTGAGCGGCGGATCAACCTGACTTTGCGTAAGGCGGGGTGATATCGCTGCTCACTTAAGACCGGCGTCGTCTGTTTTGGGGCCGCTGTGCGGCCCTATTGGCAAGTGATCCTGTGAGCGCAGCAACTGCAACCTCGATCAGCTACCTTCAACCACCTTGTTCAACGCCGCGCCATCGATACTCAACGTCGCGCTGTCGAACATGCCCTCGACATAGGCCTTGGCCAACTGCTCCTGACGCTGGGCACGCAACACCTCGCGCAAACGCGGAGCAACTTCTTCCAACGTTGCCGTGCGCGCCGGCTCCTGGCTGACCAGCTTGATGATGTGATAGCCCGCAGCACTTTGCACCGGCTCGCTGACACCGCCTTGCTTTAGTTTGGGTACCACCCCGCGCACCTCCGGCAACAACCCCGCTAGAGGCTGCAACCCGGTATCGCCGCCTTGCGCCGCGGTGCCTTCATCCTGCGAGTGCTCCCGCGCCAGTGCGGCAAAGTCAGCGTCGCTGGCTTGCGCCTGCTTGGCCAGTGCCTGGGCCTGCTTGCGTACTGCCTCGTCATCCTTGGGGTTCTCCACCCGTAGGAAGATCTGGCTCAGGCGATAACGCACAGGCAATTGCAAGCCCGCCTTGCCATTGTCGTAGGCCTGTTGCAACTGCGCGTCACTGGGGTAATCGTCAGGCACCTTGCTGACCGCGCTCAGGTAGTCGCGCAAGACGATCTGCTCGGTCGCCGCGCGGGTCTGGGTCAAGATCTCAGGTCGTTGCGGCCAGCCCTGGGTTTGTGCCTGCTGGAACAGCGCCTTCTCCGCCAGACGGGCACGAATCCATGCCTCCAATGCTGGCCGATCGTTGCGCAACTGGTTGCGCGCATCCTCAGGCAATAGCGCCAGCAGTGCCTTGAGTTCATCACTGCCCACGTGTTGATCGCCCAGCCGCGCCAAGGTCGGCCCGCTGTCGGCAGCCGGCGCAGTACGCGCCGCTGCCACTGGCTCATCCCCTGGGCGTAGCGCCAAGGTCACAGCCACAGCAATCACGGCCAGCGCCCCGGCGCCGGCCCAGAGGGTGCGCGCGCTCAAGAGACGCGCGCCGTTGCAGAGCCTGCCTCGGTTGGGGCCTGGTCGGCCACGTTGCGGCTGTAGTCGCGCAGGTAGACGATGAACTCTTGCAGCAGGCGGTCCCACAGCAGCAGGCTGCCCAGCAGGTGTTTTTCGCTGACACCGTCTGCGACTACCACATCCTTCTCCATCACCAGGAACTCGCCCTGCACCGACAACCGGGCAAAACGGCGGCTGGCGTTCCAGCGCTCGGCCAGCCCCCCGGGCAGCTCACCCTGGATACGCAAGGCGCAGCTGAAGGTGAAATCGAGGAACTCGCCTTCCTTGTTCGGCGCACGATTACCAAACCGCACGGCATAGCCCACGCCCTGGCTGGCACTGAGCAACTGCACCACAGCGTTCTGCTCGCTGCGGTTGACCCGGCAACCGGCGTCTTGCAGCAACTGGGTGAGGGAGTCGGCGCTAACGGTTTCGATCAGGGTGACTTCGGTCATGTGTCGTCTTCCTTGTGATGAGGCAATGCATAGCTCAGAAATTGCCCGCTACCTGGGCAATGCGCTCTAGCGTAGCTGTTGCACCCAGCACCGGCCTTACTACCTTGGGAATAATCCCTTGCTGATCGACAACGGTTTCTCTGTTGGCCAGGCCGCCCTCATCGCGGGGCAAAGCCGAACACCGACTGGCGTGGGAGCGGGCTTGCCCCGCGATGAGGCCAGCCCGCTTGGAGTAAAGGCTTTGCGTCGCAGCGCCCGGCCGCTGCGTACAATATTCTTCAATACGCCCAAGCGATGACGCTTGAGACTAGGGCTTTCGCCACCGGAGCCAGCCTAGTCCATGGAGCAATTTCTGATTGTCGCCGCCGCCCACTTTCTCGCCTTGCTCTCACCAGGCCCGGACTTCTTCCTGGTAGCACGTACCTCAGCCAGCGCTGGCTGGCGGGTGGCCAGCGGTGCTTGCCTGGGCATCGCGCTGGCCAATGGCGTGTTCATCGGCGCAGCCTTCGCTGGGGTAGCAATACTGCGCGAAGGCAGTGCGCTGTTCATGGCCCTGCAGTTGGCTGGCTGCGCCTATCTGCTGTACATCGGCAAAGTGTTCCTGCGTCATGCCGGGCAGAACGCCCTGGATAACCTTCAAGCCAGCGCAGCACGGGCGACCCCGGGCTGGTTGGCAAGCCTGGCAATGGGCTTTGCCTCGGGCATTCTCAACCCGAAGAACGCGCTGTTCTACGCAAGCCTGGCGAGCATGCTGGCCAGCAGCAGCGCAGGCTGGAAAATCGCCTACGCCTGCTGGATGTGCGCCATTGTCTTGCTGTGGGACCTGCTGGTAGCAATGAGCATCGGCAATCGCCGGGTACTGCGCCGCTTCAGCCGCGCCCTGCCCTGGCTCGAGCGCGCCTCGGGGATCATGCTGATCCTGCTGGCCAGCGCCGTACTCATTCACCTGGCGCTGGGCTGAGCAACACCAGCCGGTTCATGTCCAGCAGGCTGAAGTGGCCGCTGCTCCAGCCCCCGGTGTCCAGGTGCCAGACATTGCCCAACTGTTTGACCTGCAGCACCGGGGTGTGGCCGACCAGCAGCGCTGCCAGGCCTTGCACCCGCTGCGTGTCGCCCTCCTTGAGCCGACGTCGCGACCATTGGCAGACTTCGCGAACCTGCGGGTCATCCTCGGCCTGAAGCCGCCTACGCAGGGTCGGCCAGTCGGCGAACGGGCTGTCGGCATGCAGCAGGCCGATCAAGCCCGCCTCGGTCGGTACCTCCAGGGCAAGCGGCAGATTGGCGAACACCTCGACAAAGCGCAGCTGCTCGCTGCTGGGCAGATCGAGAAACCAGTCACCGCCCGCAGCGCGGTACATGTCCAGATCCAAGCGCCCACCGCGCAGATAGGTAACGGCCAAGGCTTCGTGATTGCCCTGCACGGGATGAAACCAGGGCTGGGCCAACCAGTGCAGCGCCTGTTCACTGTGCGGCCCGCGATCGACCAGGTCGCCGACACTGAACAGGCGGTCGACTAGCGGGTTGAAACCGACCGCATCCAGGCATCGCTGCAAGCGCGCGAAGTGCCCGTGGATATCGCCCACGGCCAGGTCGCGCCCTTTGCTATTGGCTGCTAGTCGGCGAAAAAGCGTCATGACATCGTTCCTCTGCTACTGCGCCAACGCCAGGCGTAGAATGAAAGCACACGCAGTCAGCAAAACCGGAGGTGCATCATGCGTTCTGTACTTGCCTGTGCCGTACTGATGGTGCTGGCATTCGACAGCATGGCACAAGGCACCCCGACCGCGCAGGTCGAGGTGCGTTTCGATCATCCGGAAAAATTCCGCGATGCCAGCCTCAACAGCCAAGGCTACGAGCGTGGCGCCGATGAGCAGGTGATGAAGGCGCTCAGTGCTCATCTGCAAAAACTCGGTCAACGCTACCTGCAACCCGGTCAGCAGCTGCGCATCGACATCCGCGACATCGACCTGGCGGGTCGCTACGAGCCATGGAACAGCTACGCCTACGATGTGCGCTTCATGCGCGAGATCACTTGGCCGACCATCGAGCTGAACTACACCTTGAGCCAACCGGGAAAACCCGATCAGCAGGCCCAAGAGCGAGTCAGCGACAAGATGTACTTGAGTCGTCCGGGCCGCCAGGTCAGCAGCAGCGACCGCTTGTTTGCCGAAAAAGCCATGCTCGACGACTGGTTCCGCCAGCGCTTTGCGCCCAAGCCGACCTCTTGAGTGAGTAGCACTTGGCTCATGTTGATCTTCCTTGCGTGGAATTGGCCCGCGTGCACTGGTGTGCACGCTGTGAGCGAGAGTATCCTCGGCGCTCAGCCGTCACCAGGATGGATCCAAAATGAAGCTGTGCGCTGTCCAACTTGCCTCTGATAAGGGCGACCTGCAAGCCAATCTCCTGCGCCATGTCCATTGCGTCGAGCAGGCCGTGCGCCACGGCGCGCAGGTCGTGGTGTTTCCTGAGCTGTCCCTGAGCGGCTACGAGCCGAGCCTGGCTCGCGAATTGGCCCAGCCGCTGGACACGACGCTCGTCGACCCCTTGCAGGTGGTGAGCGACCGCCACGGCGTGGTCATCGCGTTCGGACTACCGCTGGCGACAGCGGCGGGCGTGCAAATCGCTATGGCTGTACTGCGCCCTGATCAACCTCGCCTGGGGTATGCCAAGCAACGCTTGCATGCCGATGAGCTGGCGTTCTTCGTCGCTGGCGATCAACCGCTACTGATTGCTGCTGACGACCTTCGGCTGGCGCCGGCGATCTGTTATGAATCGATGTTTTTCGAGCACGCACAGCAGGTGTGCCAACTGGGCGCCGAGCTTTACTTGGTCAGCGTGGCCAAGACTGCCAAAGGCATAAAGGAAGGCTACCAACACTACCCCGAAGTCGCCCGGCGTTTCGCCATGCCGGTAGTGCTGGCCAACTGCATAGGCCCTGCCGATAGCTTTGTCGGCGCAGGCCGATCGGCTGCCTGGGATGCCCAGGGCAACCTGCTGGCCACCCTGGATGACGTGTCGCCAGGACTGATCGTGCTCGACACCCTCACGGGCAAGGCCCAGGCCGTGCCATTGGCCGAGTTGGGGCCATGAGATACCTGTTGCTGATCCTGGCCAGCTACACCTGCAGCTACTGGCTGGTGGGCCTGCTGATTCGCGGCCAACTTGCCGATATTGCCCAAGGGCTGCGCCATCGGCCGGATGCGCCAACGCCTGGCCAATACTTGCGCGAAGTCGAGCAGCATGCCCGGCGCGCCCATCGCCAATACAGCCTGATGGCCGGTAGCGCCCTAGCACTGGTGATTTGCCTGTTGGCCTATTGGCTTAGTTGAGGGCGTGGCCGTGCCCCGCGCTGCGGATCAGAAATCCAGCGTCAGACTTTGCCGCCCCTCCAGGGCCAGCAGCAGTTGCTTGGCCGGCAGACCACCGGCAAAGCCGGTCAGGCTGCCCGAGGCGCCGATCACCCGATGGCAAGGGGCGATGATCGAAATGGGGTTACGGCCATTGGCCGCGCCGACCGCACGTACAGCACTGGGGTTGCCGATCTGTCGGGCGATTTCGCTGTAGCTGCGGGTTTCGCCGAACGGAATGGTCAAGAGCGCCGCCCACACCTGGCGCTGGAATTCGGTGCCGACAAAGTCCAAATCCAGCTCGAAGCGCTGCCGTTGGCCGGCAAAATACTCGCCTAGCTGAAGTGCAGTCTCTTGCAACAGCGGATGCTCGTCATCGCGCTGAAGCTCGCCCAGACGCACACGATTCTCCCGCTCCTCCTGCCATAACACCGCGGCCAGCCGATTACCCCGCGCAACCAGGGTCAAGGTGCCAACGGGCGATTGCATGAGGGTGAATGCGAAAGACATGACCAATACCTAGGTAACAACGTGTTCGGCGAACTTTACCTGCAAATGCCTGCAACGGCACCTGGGCAGCGCTCAGGTTTCAGCACGCGAATCTCGCTTGCGCCGCTCAAGCGCCAACGCGATACCCACCAGCGCGATCGCCAGGGTGTAGGCAAAAAGCCCCAGGTTAACCCCCAGGATCATCTTCTCTGAGCCGTCCGAGAGCACCATCGAGCCACCGTAGCCATCACGCAACCAGTACGCCATCAAGAAGCCGCCGGTGACGAAGGCGGTCAGCAGGCTGGCCAGGCGCAGATTATCCTTGACCCAGACCAGCCAGACGCTGAACACCCCAAGCGCGGTATTGGTGAACAATTGCCAGGTCTCATGCAGGCGCGCATGCGGCGCCCACGCCTGATTGAAGACATGGCTGTCATTGACCTCGAGAATCGGCACGATGACGGCGTAGAAGACTATGCCAACGGTCACCAAGAGCTTCGCAACCACCTCACCACCTCCCTGTTCGTGACTTGGGCGTTTCCTGCCCTGGCGTGCACTGTAGCTGCTAGCTGCCCGCACAGCCACCTGGCGACATGGCTAGGTGTATGCGCGATCAATCCTCTTCAGTCAATTCACACACACCGTTGGCGCCGCCTTTACCGGTGTAGGAGACGCTCGGCGAGCCATCGGGGCTGACGGTCAGGGAAATAGTCACACCACTGCCCTTGGCCTCGAAATAGTTGTCGTTGAACTTCTTCAGCTTGGCCTCCTTGCCGTTGATGTAGATCGGCCCGCCTTCATCGGCATGCACTTCGATGTCGCCAGGGCATGTGGCGTTGACCAGTGGAATCTGCGCCTGGGCCAGCCCGGCTAGGCAAGCCAGCAGTGCACCCAACAGAACATGCCTCATACAACCTCCTGATTCGCTCCAGTGCAGAAGCTTCAGCAATAGCCCACCTAAGGACAACGCGCCAATCCCAGCCACAGATAGCCACCAAGTCGATCAGCGCGATGACGCTGCCACCGGGCTCGGCCCAAGGCACTGTTGCATAAAAAAGCCCCGGCATTTGCCAGGGCTGAAAAACGACCAAGCCCGACTCGTTCGCCGGGCTGCGAAGGTTTAGTTGGACGGCTGGCGGCTGTGGTGCCAATAGAGGTACAGCAGTCCAAGCGGGGCGATAAAGATCGCCAGGAACCAGCACACGAACATCGTGAAGAACTTGACAGCCAGCATGAACAACGCGTTCACGAAGAATACGTTGCGCCCCATGATGAAACCCACCGTGCTCTCGTACACGAACCTTGAGTAGGGATAGAGCAACGTGCTCACCACGGAAATGGCAACGGTGGCGAAGTCAAGCCCGAGGGGAGCACGTGACTTCATGTAAATGAAAAAGGCCGCGAAGAGTGCGCCGAAAAACAATTGACGAGCGTAATAGCTAGGCGTCAGACCGCCAAAGGACATAGCAAGAAAGTTGCGCATAAGATCCGTCTCAAGGTTTCAAAGGGCCGGTATTTTAGCAGCCTGGCCGTGTCAGTAAAGTCTTGATACAGACAGGCTGGGTAGACGAAGGAGAGCGACAAAGAGATAAGTGGAGAACGGCTGCTGACCGCCGTTCACCAAGACCGAGCAGGTGCGTACGTGTGGCAACAGCGTTAGCCCGCCGCCGATGGCAGCACTGGCGCGAGCCGATGATCCATGGCCGACGGTATCGGAACTCGCGAGTGTTGCCTAGGAATCTCGGCGCTTGCCAACGACGACCGCGCCGCGGGTGATCGAGAATCCGACGTCCCCTACGTAATTGCCAGTCGTTTGTGTGCATGACTCGGACTGCCCCATCGCAATCGGTACCACGTTGATAACGTCGTAGCCGGCGTGATCAAAGTCTTCGTACATTTTTTGTAAGTGCGCCGCGTACTCATCAAAATCCACGACCTTCTGATTGTGCACAACTTCGACCTTGTTCCCGAAGAGCCCGGCTGGCTTGGTTCCTGATTCCAGTGATGCGTAGAACCAGCGCGTGACAAACTTTCCTGACATAGAACCTCCTGTAAGCGGAACCCAACGATATCAAATGAGTGGCGCCAATCAATCGCCACGATTCGATAGGCTACCCTTCGTCGCATGGCGTCCAAGTCGGCCCACCCGACCAGTCGCTTCGTGTTCCAACCTGGCAAAGGTGGGCTGTGGATCAACGAGCCAAGTGTTACAATCCGCCACTTCAAATCGGCGCTGAAGGCGCTGAACATCCGTGAACGCCGTCAGTACGACACCCGCCACACCTACGCAACCATGTGCCTGATGCCTGGGATGAACCCCGCGTTCATCGCGAGCCAGCTTGGCCACAGCGTCGAGATGTTGCTCTCTACCTACGCGAAATGGATCAGCTCCTCCTCGGACTGGAGGGAGCTGGAGAAGCTGCCGCCCCGCGTCGAATTGGCCCAAAATTGGCCCAAGACTGACGACAGGGCCTAAATACACCTCTGGAATCCCCGCAGGACAAGCACTTGATTTCTACCGCTAACATCACCATGCAATTCGGCGCCAAGCCGCTGTTCGAGAACGTCTCGGTCAAATTCAATAACGGCAACCGCTACGGCCTGATCGGCGCCAACGGTTGCGGCAAGTCGACCTTCATGAAGATCCTCGGCGGCGATCTGGAGCCGTCTGGCGGCCAGGTGATGCTTGAGCCGAACACCCGCCTGGGTAAGCTGCGCCAGGATCAGTTCGCCTACGAAGACTTCACTGTGATCGACACCGTGATCATGGGCCATGAGCAGCTGTTCAAGGTCAAGGCCGAGCGTGATCGTATCTATTCGCTGCCTGAGATGAGCGAAGAAGACGGCATGGCCGTCGCTGAGCTGGAAACCGAGTTCGCCGAAATGGACGGCTACACCGCCGACTCGCGCGCCGGCGAACTGCTGCTGGGCCTGGGTATTCCACTGGAACAGCACTACGGCCCGATGAGCGAAGTCGCGCCGGGCTGGAAGCTGCGCGTGCTGCTGGCCCAGGCGTTGTTCTCGGATCCGGACGTGCTGCTGCTCGACGAGCCGACCAACCACCTGGACATCAACACCATCCGCTGGCTGGAAACCATTCTCACGGCGCGTAACAGCACCATGATTATCATTTCCCACGACCGGCACTTCCTCAACAGCGTGTGCACCCACATGGCTGACCTGGACTACGGCGAGCTGCGCCTGTTCCCGGGCAACTATGACGAGTACATGACTGCTGCAACCCAGTCGCGCGAGCAACTTTTGGCCGACAACGCCAAGAAAAAGGCGCAGATCGCCGAGCTGCAGACCTTCGTCAGCCGCTTCTCGGCCAACGCCTCCAAGGCCAAGCAGGCCACCTCGCGGGCCAAGCAGATCGACAAGATCCAGCTGGCCGAGGTCAAGCCGTCGAGCCGGGTCAGCCCGTTCATCCGCTTCGAGCAGAACAAGAAGCTGCACCGTCAGGCGGTGACCATCGAGAAGATGGCCAAGGCATTCGACGACAAAGTGCTGTTCAAGGACTTCAGCTT